>Ga0172376_10000040_pt1 | contig 145230 bp, 129 predicted proteins | sample Lak35m_FD_121114 | JGI IMG/M metagenome (GOLD analysis project Ga0172376, IMG submission 121114) | Freshwater microbial communities from Kabuno Bay, South-Kivu, Congo - kab_092012_35m | ecosystem: Environmental > Aquatic > Freshwater > Lake | place: Democratic Republic of the Congo...
CATGAACTTAAATGAATTGAGAGCGTCAGGCAGGGTATCCGTGTTGATCCGCGTTCATCCGTGGTCAAAATCAAACGGCGCGATCAGCGCGCGATCCGTTCCCATTCCAGTCGGGGGTGCTTGGATTTGATGCTCAGTCCCGAATGGCACGGTTTTAAGAGCGATTTCGGCACGTAGGACCGGCGTCTCGCCGGTCACTGACTGGCGGGACGCCAGTTCCACGTGTCTTAAAACCGTGCCATTCTGCTCAGTCCCAACTTGTGACGCATAGGCAATCAGATCAGAGATGGATTCATCGACAACGTTTCCCTTGTAAAGGATAGGGAAAGGCGGCTGTTGTTTGAAGGGGATACCGGCCAGACGGAATTCGATGGCGAGGGCATTTTCATAGGGTTTTTCGTTCAGGCCCGGCCCCAGCGTATTGTGCACTTCCATCGCACAGCCGACGATCTTGACGGTTTCTTCGGCCAGGTAGAGGCTCATCGTTGCCGGTAAGACGATTGGACCACGGATGGACACGGATCAGGACGACGTTTCCGCCGCCCCTTACCCCACCTGCAACGGCTCCGCATCGATCACCTGCCAGGGCAGGCCCCATTCGTTGCAGTCGGCCATGAAGCCATCGGGATCGAGTTGCTCGACGTTCCACACGCCCGGTTTGAGCCAATCCCCGGAGAGCATCTGGCGTCCGCCGATCATCGCAGGAACCCCGGCGGTGTAGCTGATTGCCTGGCTCTTCACCTCGGCATAACACTCTTGGTGGTCGCAGACGTTGTAGAGGAACTTCGTCGCCGTCTCGCCGGTGTCCTTGAGCTTGCCGGTGATGAGGCAACCGATGCAGGTCTTGCCCTTCGTGAGCGGCCCGAGCGAGGCGGGATCGGGGAGGATCGCCTTGAGAAACTGGATCGGAATGATCGGCTTGCCCTCGTAGTCGATCGGCTCGATCGAGGTCATGCCGATGTTTTTCAGCACGGTGAGGTGCTTGATGTAGTTGTCGGAAAAGGTCATCCAGAAGCGGATGCGCTTCAGGCCGGGCAGATTCTGGGCGAGGCTTTCAAGTTCCTCATGATAGAGGAGGTAAATCTTCTTGGTGCCGACGTGCTCGTCGGGGAAAGGATAGTCGAGACCGATCTCGAGGGGCTTCGTTTCCTTCCACTCGCCGTTTTCCCAGTAGCGGCCGTTCGCGGTGATCTCGCGGAGGTTGATCTCGGGATTGAAATTGGTGGCGAAGGGGAGGCCGTGATCTCCGGCATTGGCGTCGAGGATGTCGACGTTCTCGATCTCGTCGAAGTAGTGCTTCAGCGCATAGGCGCAGTAGGCGTTGGTGACGCCGGGATCGAAGCCTGAGCCGAGGATGGCAGTGAGGCCCGCCTTTTCAAACTTTTCCCGATAGGCCCACTGCCACTTGTATTCGAACTTTGCGGTGTCTTGGGGCTCGTAGTTGGCGGTGTCGAGGTAATGGACTCCGGCCTCGAGACAGGCGTCCATCAGGGTCAGATCCTGGTAGGGTAGGGCGATGTTGAGCAGCAGGGTCGGCTGCACCTCTTTCAAAAAGGCGACGACTTCGGCGACGTTGTCGGCATCGAGTCGGGCGGTTTTGACAGTGACCCCGGTGGCAGCCTTGATGTCAGCGGCGATGGCATCGCACTTTTCGAGGGTGCGGCTCGCGAGCCAGATTTCACCAAAGGTCGCGGCGTCCTGCGCGCATTTGTGGGCGACGACGTTGCCGACCCCTCCGGCCCCGATAATGACGGTTTTGTGCATGATGATAGAGTAACTAAGCGAGCCGGGAACGCTCCAACCCCCGCCGGGAATGTCAAAGAGATTTCTTGTTTCACACCCGCCCTTGCGATACCGGACGCGGGCGGGGGGGCATCCCTCAGGAACCGGGGAGCGGTCTCCGGCTCCAGCGGTGACGCCGCATCCACGGGAGCATGAGCAGCAGAAAGAGGAAGGTGCCGATCAAGGCCATCCAGAGAAGCCGCAGTGGGTAGCGACCGAGGAAATCGAGCAGGTTCGGCTGAGACGGCTTCGAGGGACCGACAAAGCCGTAGTTCCACCCCGTGACGGCGTCGAGCACGGCGAGCGCGGCCATGTAGGCAAGGGTCGACATCACCGAGATCCGCCAATCCCGCCATGTCGGTTGGAAACGGTCGGCCACCAGAATCCACGAGGTCGAGACGGGAATGCAGAGATGGTAGAGCCAGAAGAGCCAGAACCAAAGGTGAGAGGGGCCCACATACAAGGAAGGCGTCAGGAAGGCCCAGAGGCAGAGGGCGAAGCTCCAAAAATACATCAGGGACTGCGAAGACCGGTGTCGCGTGGCCAGGGCGTGGGCGCCGAGGAGATTCGCGAGATTGCAGAACTGGAGGGGCAGGGATTCGGACCACGAGAATCGACCGCCGAGGAGGCCGTAGCCGTTGCTGAGGACCCACGAAACAAGACAGCCCGCGATGATCAAATGGCGCAGGTATCGCGCTGCCGGAGCCGCATCGCGGTGGCGGATGGCAAACCTGACCGTCGCCATTACCCCTGACAAACAAACCAACAGGCAGACGCCATGAACGATCGAACCCTGGGTGAAGGTATCCATCGAAAAAGGGGGGTCAATAGAGCTGCCCCTTTCGGTAGGCGGCTGGCGAGACGCCGCGATGCTGTTTCAGCATGCGGCTGAAATAGTAGCGGTTCGGAAAGCCGCAGTGCTCCGCGACCTGCTCGATCGACTGCTCGGTGTGGCGAAGGAGGTGGCAGGCGCGGTCGAGTCGATAACTCAGGAGGACGCACATGGGTGCGAGGCGCACCTGCGAGCGGAAGAGATGGTTCAAGTTGCGAACGCTGACTCCGGCAGCCCGGGCGGCATCATCGGCACTGATGCGGCGGGCGAGGTTGGACTGCAAGAACTCCATCGCTTTGGTCACGCGCGGGTCGAGCTTCTGGTCGGTCCAAGCGCGGGATGGGAGCTTGCCGAGGGCATGGATGACGAGGGAGGCTGATTCCCAGTTGTAGGGCTCGCCCTTCGCACCGGCGAGGGATTCGAGAAAGGCGCGGGTCACGGAATCGACAGGAGAGACGTAGACCCCCGGCACGGAGAGAAGGTCGGATCTACCGAGGATAAAATGCACATACCACTTGGTGAACGGCACCGGGTTGTGCGAACTGAATACCGTCCGTGGCGGGATGAGGTAGAGGTTCCCCGGAATCAGGGGGGTCTCGACTCCATCGAACCGGACTACCGCGCTACCCTCGACCGGGCAATAGAGCCGCCAATAGGGATCGATGAGCTGTTGGAGATTCCATCTCTGGAGGCGGATCTTGCGGGTCGCGAGGATCTCAAGGGAAATGCCCGGCAACATCACTTCGCGTTCGCCCTGGACCTCGTGAGGTGATCCGTCGGGGACGAGGCTGAAAAAGGATTCCCGCTTGCTGCTCATTCCGTTGTCTTGCGGAATGTGACAAATGCCATCTGTGATGTCGAGAGGTATTTTCAGAGCCCGAGCCATCGTCTGCCAAAATCGACACAGAACGCAACAGTGCGGGCCATCGTCGAGAGTTTCTTCCCTAGGGTCTCGATTCCCCAAAGAGAAACCGCCCCATTCCCCGGAAGGCTTGGCTGATTCCGCCCGGCCTCGGTTGCGCGACCGGGTCATCTGTCTCTGAGATCGGCGAGGCGACGAGCAGGCCGCCGGACCTCCCGCTGCTGGTGCCGGGGAGGCGCACCGCCGCAAAATCGCGATGGCCCTCGGCCGCTTTCATCACCTCGGTCCAAACTGGCAGGGCCAGGGTGCTGCCGTAGCCGCGATCCATGATCCGCTTGGGTTGATCGAGCCCCACCCAGACGCCGGTGGTGAGCTTGTCGGTGTAGCCGACGAACCAGGCATCGTGGTAGTCGTTCGTCGTGCCCGTTTTGCCGTAGGCCGGGGCGACGTATCCGAGCTTGCGAGCCTCCGTGGCGGTTCCTTTGTCGAGCACGTCTCCGAGCAAGTCCGAGACCGTCCACGCGACCTTCGCCGGGAAAAGGCTTTTCCCGGTCGTCGCGTGTTCGAAGAGCACCGCGCCGTCAGCCCGGGTGATTTTCGAAATGAGGAAGGGCTCGAAGTTCACCCCGCCGGTGGCAAAGGTCGAGTAGGCGCTCGTCAATTTGACCGGAGTTGTCTCAAAGGCTCCCAGCGAGATCACGGGCGACCTCGGGATGTCGCCGAACTTCAGCTCGTGGGCAAGCCCGCGGATGTAGGGGATGCCGGCGATTTGCCCGACCCGGACCGACATCGTGTTGCGCGAGCGGATCAGGCCGACGGAAGCGGGTTGATCCCCGAGGTAGGTCCCGTCGCTGTTTTGCGGCGACCAATTGCCGATCTGGATCCGATCATCGCTGATGGGGCTGTTTGGCTTCAGCCCGCCGTGCTCGAAGGCGACGGCATAAACAAAAGGCTTGAAAGTCGAACCGACCTGGCGGCTGGCTTCGAAGGCGCGATTGAATGGGCTTTCGCTGAAATCTCTTCCCCCCACGAGCGCGACGATGCCTCCGGTGCGGTTGTCGAGCGTCACCACCGACCCCTGCAGGTATTTGGTCGCTCTGCCGTCTTGGTGCGAGCTGCGGGGAGAGTGCGGGAATCCGGGCCGCTGTTCGATCTCGCTGAGGTGTTGGTTGAGCTCCGACTGTGCCACCGCCTGGAGCTGCTCGTCGATGGTCGTGTAAATGCGGAGACCGCCATTCTCGATCAAATGGGGTGCGAGGAAATCCTCCAGCAGGTCAAAGACGGACTGAAGCGGGTAGCTGCCCGTGGCGAGACGCATTGCCGGAGGCCGCAGCGCGATCGGCTGCCCCTTGGCGGCATCGGCCTCGGTGGGGGACACCAGATCGGAGGCGACGAGGCGATCGAGGACTTCAGCCTGGATGTCCTTCGCGTTTTCCAAGCTCCGGAAGGGATTGAGGAGGCTGGGCCCCCGGATCACTCCGGCCAGCATCGCGCCCTCGGCCAGAGTCAGCTCGGCCGCGGATTTCATGAAATAACCCTGCGCGGCGCGCTCGATCCCGTAGAGCCCCGAGCCGAAATAGACGCGGTTCATGTAATAAGTGAGGATCTCCTCCTTCGAATACTCGCGTTCCAGCCGGATCGCGAGGGCGGCCTCCATGATCTTGCGCTGCAGACTCATCTCGCGCATCCCGTAGGTGTTGCGTGCAAGCTGCATCGTGATCGTCGAGGCTCCCTGGGCCTTGCCACCCGACTTCACATTCGTCACCAGCGCCCGCATCACTCCGATTGGATCCACCCCGTGATGGTCGTAGAAGCGGTTATCCTCGCGGGCGAGGAGCGCCTTGATGAAATGATCCGAGACCTGCGAGGCCCTCACTGAGACCCGGTTCTCCCCGTGTCCCGCGACGTGGCCCATGAGAATGCCGTTCCGATCATAGACGAGGGTGCGCTCGGGCACCTCTTTTACCAACGACAGGTCGAATTGCCACGCCCGTCGTCCATAGTAGACGACGCCGATCACCGCGACAAGGATCCCCAGAACCAGCCCGAGACGCATCACTCGACCGAGTCGGCGGAACAGGGAAGGGCCCTTCTTGCGACGTCTTTTGGAGCGCGATTTTTCGCCAGGAAGGGCCGCTTGCGGCCCCTTCGAGGACGAACGGGAGGAGGAGGAGGAAGATCTACGCCGTGCCATGGTAATTCTTAACTTTACCGGATATTCTGGATCTTGCCAGCGGGAAGAGAGGCGATGGCCGATGGGAGGAATGGAGTGTGGGAGTGAGGGAGTGATGAATTGTGCCGAGAAGTGAACGGGGAAGGGGATTCGTTGGCCTCCGCGAATCTGCTGCAAGACCGCCGCACCCCTCCAATTTTCCACCACTCCACCGGCCCCGCCGCCCCGCCGCGCGCGAAATCCCTTTGCCAACGCCGCACGCCGGGCGAGCGTTCGGCATGATCGAACTCCTCCGCGAACCCGACACCGCCAGGATGGGCCTGCTCCGTTCGATCCTCGAGAGCCGTGGCATCCCGACGAGCATCCGACACGAGCGCGAGTATGATGTCCTCGGCAGTTCCCGCTTCGATCTACCCAAATACTGGCCCGCTCTGGGGATTCTCCGGGAGGAAGATCACGCCACCGCCTTGGCGATTCTCGCGGAAGCGGCCACCGTCGACGAAGCTCGTTCCGCCGAGGAGATCCCTTGTCCCGCCTGCGGCGAGAGCAATCCGGGGAATTTTGAGATCTGTTGGGATTGTGGGGCGGGAATTTCCCCTGATTCGGAGGATCCAGATCCGCGGAAATGAAAGAGGCGGGACCTCGTGGTCCCGCCTCTTCAAGCGAGGAAATCGCTGTCTGGTGGCGGTGTCGCCAGCAGAATAGGGAACGGAATCACCAATGGGTGCGGATCCCGAGAAGCCAGGAACCGTTCTCGTAGTCGGTGGTGGTGCCGACGAGACGATCCGCCTGTGCCCACTCGTAGCCACCCTGGACGCGCAGTTTCGTTCCGCAGATTTCGTAATTGAGACCGACGAAGAAGGTGCTGAGTCCGTCGACTTCGGGACGAGAGGCGAACTGTTGGGGACGTCCGATCCGCCCATCACTGAGGTAGGCGTAGCGTGTCACCAGCTGGAGGTGGTCCGTGATGTCGTAGTAGGGGGTCACCTGGAAGCCATGGGAGTCGTCACCCGGCGAGAGACGACCATCCTGACGGTCGAGCCCCGCGGTGAAGTCGGTGTTGAGGCCGAAACGGCCCCATTTGGATTCGTTGCCCAAGGCAAACACGTTTTCATAGGGTGAGCCTCCGAAGATCTCGGCCGTGCTCCGATCCTGGTCGACATACTGATAGTCGAAGAAGAGGGTCGTGGACTCGTCCAGTTCGTAGTTCGCCCGGTAGGTGATGGAGGCACTCGCGTCTTCGAAGGCGGCCCAGGCGAAATCGTCCTCGAGCGCCGTGCTCCAAAGACCGATCTCATGGTTGAGGCCGAGTCCCGTAAACCCTACCGCCGCGCCCCAGAGTTTCTGGGAGAGGAGGTTCTGGGTGAGGATGGAACGCTCATACGGGATGATCGCGTTCGAGGAACACCGGTATTCACTCAGGATCAGCTGCTTCTGCTTCCCGACGGTGATGTGAAAATCATCCGACGGCGCCCACTTGATGAAGAATTCGTCAAGGTTGTCGACAAAACGGTTCCCGTCGAAGTGCTGCGACGTGTCCAGATTGTAGATGTTCTGCAGGGTGAAATCATTCGCCAGCTTTGCGACGAAACCCGCGCGGAAACGGCGGTGATCCCAAAGCGCGTCATCGCCGCCGCCAGGATACTCGTCCTCGGTGTCGATGAATCCGCCATGGTAGCGGCCGGTGAACTTCAGGCTCTTTAAAAACCCGTCTCCTTCATAGAGAGTGGTGTGATCGAAGAGATCGCAGAACGTGGAAGGCTCGATCGGAGCCTTGTCGTCGATGATGGCTTTGCCCGGGTCGCCGGCGAAGAGCGGAGTCCCGGCTATGAGAGCCGGGACCGCCATGCCAACGACCGATTTCTTGAATCGGCTTGAGGATAACATGCTGAACTGAGGAGTTGATTGTTTAACCCGTGGAACCCGCGCTGATGCGGGGACGGTGTGGTTAAGCGATCCTTGGCTCCTTGTGTCCGGTCACGGTGGATCTCCGACTCCGCGAAAGTAGAATCCGGACAATTAAATGCAAGTCTTTTATCGCGATTTTTTCACGTGCGGTATTTTTTAAGAAACGGCGCGATGGTGATCGGGTCCTCAAGGATCCTATCGAAAGGGGGCTTTATATCCTGAGATAAAAGGGAAAAAAGGTTTTTGAGAAGCTTTCGATTAATTCCGTCTCTTGGGTTTCTTGAACGTTTTATTAAAACTTGAGTTGACCGGTGTAGAATAAACGGATATACTCTAGGAAGTTCCTTTCGTGGGTTTATCATGCGCCCGGGGATGGCAAGCAACACTCTCTCAACACCACTTCTGACTTTGACCATGTCCACCTCCGACCCTATCCCAACATCCGATCCCGAAATCGCCGCCTGGCTTCAAGTCGTTGAACGGAAGGTCGCTGGTCTCCGGTTCGGCTCCGTGCAGATTGTCGTTCACGAAGGACGCGTCACGCAGATCGAAAGCACCGAGAAGTTCCGTCTTCAATCTCGTGTCCCAGTCGAGCCCAGGGTGAAGGAGGACGAGTAGGTTATACCGTTCAGTTGTTGCCCAATTTTTCGGTCTGATCCACTTTCAGATCAGCCTGCATGACTCCACCTCGATGCTGACCGCCGTCATCTCTTCGATCATGCAAAAGATTGTCATCGTCTCCGGCCTCCACGGGAACGAGCCCGCTTTCGTCGCCGTCCTCGACAACCACGATCAACTTGCGCCGAGCAATAACCAGGCAGCAGCGCCGGGCTTTCCCGCGGTGCTCCTCTTGGGTCAAACGCATCGCCCTTTTGTGATCGAACGCGGCGGTGCCGTGATCGTGAAACCCGGCAGCGTCGGTCGCCCCAAGGATGGCGATCCGCGCGCTTCCTACGCCACCTGGGAAAACGGACGTTTCTTCCTGAAGCGTGTCGAATACCGGGTCGAGGAAACCGTCGCTGGACTCGCGAATGTCTTTCGCGGGGCTCTTCTCGATGGGTTGGCCGGATTCCTGCAGAGGAAACGACCTTGGTTTTTTTAGCATATGATGACGGCATGAGCACCTTGAGCGACGATCCGATCGGGCGGTTTGAGGAGGCCTTCGCCAAGGTCGCCGCAACTCACGGACTGACCCGGGAGGCCATCGGCCGAGTGAAAGGAGATGATCTCGTCTTCTGGACCCGGGCGGCCCGCCGAGGTCCCGGCACCAGCGTTTTTCTCTCCTCGGGGATCCATGGTGACGAACCCTGTGGTCCGCTAGCGATGCTCGAGTTCCTTCAATCGGACCTGCTTCCCGATGATTGCGAATGGGTTATTGCGCCGCTTTTAAATCCGTCCGGACTCCGAGCCGGGACCCGCGAAAACGCGGAAGGGATCGATCTGAACCGTGACTTTTTCCGGCAACGGAGCGAGGAAGTCAATGCCGTGACCGCCTGGTGGTCGCGACAACGTCCACGTTCCCTCGTTCACCTTTCCCTGCACGAAGACTGGGAAGCGGAGGGTTTCTACCTCTACGAAATCAATTCAGGCGAACGCGAGTCGCTCGCTCCCCGCATCGTGGAACGGATTTCATCGCAATTCCCGATCCAATCCCATGGCCCCGTCGACGATCACGAGCTGAGCGGCCCTGGCTTGATCCTCCATGCTCCCGAACCCGATGACCGCGAGGGATGGCCCGAGGCGATCTGGCTCGCCAAGCATCATCCCTTGCTTTCGCTTACTTTTGAGGCTCCCGGCACCTACGGCACCCACCTCCGCCGCACCGGATTGATGGCCGCGCTCGCGGCGACGGTGCGACGGCTTTCGGGGCCGCGGCAACGGCAAGCCGCCTGATCCATGGAATCCGCCCTGCTCCTCCTCGCCAGCGCCGCCCTCGACCCTTTCAATGATGCCACCGCCCCCTCCTGGGTCGGTCCCGTGATCCTCCTCGCGCTGCTCTCCCTCGGCACCCTCGCGATTTCGGCGCTTTGCTCGATGACGGAGGCCACCCTCCTCAGTCTCAATCCGCTCTGGTTGAAATCCCGCGACGCCGAAGTGATGCCGACGGCGAAAGCCTGGCTCGATCTGAAACAGCGAATCGAACGGCCCATTTCGGCCATCCTCGTCGCGAACACGCTCGCGAATACCGGACTGCCCACGGTGGCCGGGGCGATCTTTCTGAAAGTGTTCGGAGCCGGTTGGCTCTGGGCCTATTCCCTTTCCTTCACGATCGCGGTGGTGATCTTCGGGGAACTGGCTCCCAAAATCATCGGGGTCCGGCGGGCCCACGAGCTCGCGCCTCGTCTTCTCCTGCCGCTCCGGCTCGTGATGAAGCTCTTCGGCCCCGTTGCGGTGCTCGCGCAGAAGATGAGTGATCGGTTCGCGCCCGATCGGTGCGGACCTTCGGCCGAGTCACCGATCATGGATATCATCACTCTCACCCAGGCGGCCAAGGCCGAGGATGCGATCCACGATCGGGAAGAAATCATCATCATCCATGCCGCGACACTCTCGGCACGACGCGTCTCCGCCTCGATGACTCCGGCCGATTCGGTGAAGGTCTTCCACTCCGGAAAGAGTTTGAGGGAAAACCTCGCCTCGCTGAACGGCTTCGTGCCGAGGGCCTGCCCGGTCAGCGATGACGGCACCTTGCTGGGAGTGCGGGGTTACGTTCGGATCCGCGAACTCCTCGCTGCCGAGTGTCTCGCGGGCGCTCCGGTCGATTGGCATGAAAGGATCCTGAACGTGCCCGTCGTCGGATCGCGCGATTCCCTGACCCACCTCCTCGCGACCTTTCTCGAGGGCGACACCGTCGCGGCCCTCGTCCGCGACAAGGAGGGGAAGAACGTCGGCTGGATCACGATGGACGATGTCACTCGGGTTCTCATGGGAGAAGGTTGAGTTTCGCCCTTGAAAATCGCCCCTGGCCGTTGATCCTACCGCAGTTCCTATCGACCGGACAAACTGGAGGTGGGGACGGCTTCCGATCCATTGATGAAACTTTCCAAACGCGGCGAATACGGTATGCGCACCCTGATCAATCTCGGCATCGCGCGCGAGGTCGGCCGGGAGGTGCTTTCCGCCTCGGATCTCTCCAGTGAAGACAACTTGCCTCTGAAATTCGTCGAGCAGATTCTCGCCGATTTCCGCCACGCCGGCATCATCGCGACGAAGCGGGGGAAATTCGGTGGGTATTACCTGCACAAGGATCCGAACGAGATCAAGATGGGCGACATGGTGCGTCTCCTCGATGGAATGCTTGCGCCGATTCCCTGCGCCAGTGAGTCCTTCTACCAGCCCTGCACCTGCGCCGACGAGGACCATTGCGGGCTCCGCATGCTGATGATCGATGTGCGCAATGCCGTCTCAAACATCCTCGACCGCTATACTCTCGCCGATGTCGTCGAGGTAACGTTGCGGAAAATGAGGCGCGACAAGACTCCGATTCCGTTTGCACCGGCTGCAGCCGTTGATGAGAAGGTCAAAAAGTCGATCTCCCGTCGCCTCGATCCTGGGGACGGGTTCCTCGCGATCCTTACCGGCGCGAAGCCAAGGGGGCGTCCGCCAAAGAAAAGGACGTCGATCGGTAAGTGACGGCGTTCACACGGGCTCGACGAGCCTACCTTCCGCGTTGACATCGCTCTCGCGGAAGTGTCCGTCTGCAAAGACGCGGATGTGGCGGAAGATCACGGAGACGATCATCCCGACCCGGAGGTCGAGTTCGCGCAGGCGTGCCCGGGAGATTTCCGCTTCGAAAGGTTCATCATAGCCGAGGCGGTCGAGGGTGATGCGCGCGTAGTTTCCGGCCGAGAAGATGTGCTGGATCTTTGAGCGGATTGCATACTCGTGCGGTTCGTGCTCGCCGAGCTGGATGTCGACGTCGTGGGGACGCACGTAGAGCACATCCTTGCCCTCGCGGGCGCGCCCGCCGGCGGGAGGGGTCACGCCCGCGGTGAAGCGATTCACATTGCCAAGGAACTCGATCACGAAGGGCGAAGAAGGGTAATCATAGACCGACTGCGGCTCGCCGACCTGGGCGACGCGGGCGTTGTTCATGATCACGACCTCGTCGGCGAGTTCGAGAGCCTCCTCCTGATCATGAGTCACAAAGACCGTGGTGATCTTGATCTCTTCCTGGAAAACGCGCAGCCATCGGCGCAGATCTTTCCGCACCTTCGCATCGAGCGCACCGAAGGGCTCGTCGAGAAGGAGCACGCGGGGCTGTGATGCGATGGCCCGGGCGAGGGCGACCCGCTGCCTTTGGCCTCCCGAAAGTTCACTCGGGTAACGCTGGCCCAGTCCGTCGAGCTGCACCAGTTCGAGCAGCTCCTTGACGCGGGCGTTGATGGTTGCCTCGTCGGGACGCTCGCGGCGCGGTTTCGCGCGCAGACCGAAGGCGATGTTCTTCGCGATCGTCATGTGTTTGAAGAGCGCGTAGTGCTGGAAGACAAATCCCACGCCCCGTTTGCCGGCAGGAATGTTGGTGACGTCTTCGCCGTGAAATTCAATGGCGCCTCCGCTCGCTCGATCGGGGAATTCGAGGCCGGCGAGGATACGCAGGACTGTCGTCTTGCCCGATCCCGAGGGGCCGAGGAGGGAGACGAGGCGGCCTTCCGGTACCTCGAGCGAGACGTCGTCGAGCGCTTTGTAGTTGCCGAAGGTTTTGTGGAGGTGGAGGGCGCGGATGCTCATGGGAAGGGATCGGTAGAAGTTCCAGGCGTGGTCACAACTCGCGCGATTTGGCGGTGCGCCATTCGATGAAGTTCTTGAGGACGAGGGTGAGGAGGGCGAGGAGGGACAGGATCGAGGCGAGGGTGAAGGCGGCGACGCTGTTGTATTCGTTGTAGAGCGTCTCGATGTAGAGGGGCAGGGTGCTCGTCTTGCCTTTGATGTTGCCCGAGACGACCGCGACCGCCCCGAACTCGCCCATGGCGCGGGCGTTGCAGAGGACGACCCCGTAAAAGAGCCCCCATTTCACGTTTGGCAGGGTCACGGTGAAGAAGGTGCGCCAGCCGCCCGCTCCGAGGGTGAGGGCGGCGAACTCCTCGTCGCGGCCCTGCGCCTGCATCACCGGCACCAGTTCGCGGGCGATGAAGGGCAGGGTGATGAAGACTGTGGCGAGCGCGATGCCGGGGACCGCGAAGATGATCTTCAGGTCGAGGGCTTTCAAGGGCGCGGCGAACCAGCCGTGAGTGGTGCTGAAGATCAGCACGAAGAGCAGGCCCGCGATCACCGGCGAGACCGCGAAGGGGAGGTCGAGCACGGTGACGAGGAGGCTCTTGCCACGGTAACTGTATTTCGTGATGACCCAGGCGGCGGCGAGGCCGAAGATCAGATTCACCGGCACGGAGATCGCCGCAATCTTCAGGGTGAGGAAGATCGCTTCGACCGCGTAACGGTCTTCGAAGGTCGCGAAGTAGAGCTTCGTGCCCTGCTTGAAAGCCTCGAAGAAAACCGCGAGGAGCGGCATGAGGAGGAAGAGCCCGAGAAAGCCAACTGCGATAATCGTGAGGAGCCATCGCACCCAGGCGGGTTCGGTCGTGGCGAGATCGGTCGTCGGCAGTTTGTCTTGGCGAACGCGGGAAAGGATGGCAGCCATGGGAATGGTTGGATAGGTTCGATTTCCGTTGGAGGTCTCTTGACTTCACGACCTAGCTTGGCCGATCGACTCCGACCAACGCTGGAGGATGTTCACGATGAGGAGGAGCACGAAGGAGGCGACGAGCATGACGCAGGCGACCGCGTTGGCCTGCGGGTAGTTGTAGTTCTCAAGTGACTTCACGATCACGAGCGGCGTGATTTCCGTCTGGAGCGGCTTGTTGCCCGAGATGAAGATGACGGAGCCGTATTCCCCGATGGCACGGGCAAAGGCGAGGGAGAATCCCGTCAACATCGCCGGCACGAGGCCCGGCACGATGATCGTGAAAAAGACCCGCCAGCGGCTCGCTCCGAGTGAGGCACCGGCTTCCTCGACCTCCTTGTCGAAGTCTTCGATGACCGGTTGCAGGGTCCTGACCACGAAGGGGAGACCGATGAAGGTGAGGGCGATGAAAATGCCGATCCGCGAGTAGGCGGTCTCGATCCCGAGCGGGTAGAGATACTGACCGAGCCATCCGTTGGGGGCGTAGAGGGCCGTCAGGGCGATCCCGGCGACGGCGGTGGGGAGGGCGAAAGGGAGGTCGACGAGCGCGTCGACGAGCTTCCTGCCTGGGAAACGATACCGGGTCAGGACCCAGGCGACGATAAAGCCGAAGAAGGCGTTCGTGAGCGCCGCGAGAAAGGAGATTCCGAAGGTCACCTTGTAGGAGGCGACGACCTGGCGGCCGCTGATGGCCTTCCAGAAATCCTCCCATCCCATGCCCGCGGTGCGCAGGAAGACCGCCGAGAGCGGGATGAGGACGAGTAGGGTCAGATAGGTGAGGGTGAACCCCATCGTGAGTCCGAAGCCGGGAATGACGCGGCGATTCAGACGTCGGCGAGGGACGGGGCGTTCGGACGGAATCGGACGGTGGCCGGTATCCTCCGGGAGCGCGGAAGAGTTCATGGGATCGAGGGAGAGATCGGGACGGGGCGGGAACCGGAAAAGGGAAAAGAAGGAGGAAGAAAAAGGGAAGGGGATCTCCCCGCCGCCTCGTAGAGACGACGGGGAGCCTAACCAAGGTCACCAAATGAAAGGATCAGTTGCTCTTGAGGTAGATCTGGTCGAAGACGCCATCATCATCGAAGAACTTCTTCGTGGCCGGGCCCCAGCCGCCGAACACTTCGTCAATCGTGAAGAGTTTCAGTTGGGGGTATTGCGAGGCGTAGTTCGCGAGGATCTCGGGGTTGCTCGGGCGGAAGAAGTGCTTTCCAGCGAGGTTCTGTCCTTCATCCGAGTAGAGGAACTGGAGATAAGCCTCGGCGACTTCACGGGTGCCCTTCTTGTCGACGTTTTCATCGACGACGGCCACGGTGGGCTCGGCGAGGATGCTCAGCGAGGGCACGACGATCTCAAATTTTTCGGCACCTTCCTTGGTGGCGAGGAGGAGCTCGTTCTCCCAGTTGATGAGCACGTCACCGATGCCGCGTTCGATGAAGGTGGTCGAGGCGCCACGGGCTCCGGAGTCAAGCACAGGGACGTTCTTGAAGAGCTTCGAAATGTATTCGGTGACCTTCGCTTCGTCACCACCATAGGTTTCGAGAGCCCAGCCCCAGGCCGCGAGGAAGTTCCAGCGGGCCACGCCGGAAGTCTTCGGATTCGGAGTGATCACGGCGACGCCTTCCCTGGCGAGGTCGTCCCAGTTCTTGATGCCCTTGGGATTGCCCTTGCGGACGAGGAAACCGAGGGTCGACTGATAAGGGGCGCTGTTCTTCTCGAGGCGCTTTTGCCAATCTCTGGCGATCAGGCCGGACTCGGCGATCGCGTCGATATCGGCGCCCAGGGCGAGAGTGACGACATCCGCCTCGAGACCGTCGATGACGGCGCGCGCCTGCTTGCTCGATCCGCCGTGGGAGGCGTTGATCGTGATTTCCTTGCCGGACTTCTCCTTCCAATACTTGGCAAAGGCGGTGTTGAACTCCGTGTAGAACTCACGGGTGGGGTCGTAGGAGACATTGAGGAGCTCCTCTCCGCGGGAATCGGGGAAAGGGGCGAGGACGAAGGCGAGCCCGAGCAGGGCGATTCTGATGATTTTCATAGGAATTTCGATGGGGAGGTGTTTCGCGGGCAGGCTCCGGTCGCGCCGGTCGTCCTCGCAGTTCAGAGTTTTACCTCCGCCCCGTGGCGGCGATAGGAGTATTTAACCGGAATCTACACTTAGCAAGTCAAAGTTAAAAAAAAATCAGGCGGAGCGGAGTGAGATGACAAAGCCGCCCGCGTGACGCACCGTTCCGGAATGTTCTCCCTCGACTCCGAACTTCTCTTCCTCTGCCTTCTCGTGATCGCCATCAACGTGGTCTCGACGCTTTCCTATGCCGTCCGAATCGCCGGAGTGCGGACGGGGCGGATCGCCTTCGCCCTTTCGCTTTTCAACTTGCTGGTGCTGTTCTCCCGCAGTTCCAACGCGATCCTCGCGCCACTGCTTTCCAAACGCACCGAAATGGCGATCGAATCTGAGGCGGCCCCGGACCCCGGCGACTTCCGAGTGCTCCTCTTCGCGGCGGCCGTGGGCACCCTCATCGGCGCGGCCCTGATCCCGACCTTCCAACGGCTCATCACCCGTGCCGTGCAGCGTTTCGACCGGCGTCCCTCGATGGGGGCGCTCCTCCTTACCGCCGCCAATCCCCGCAACTGGTGGCTCGCGGCCCGCGAACTGACGCCGCCGGCACCGGGCAATCTCTCGCTCTTCACCCAGACGAAGCGTCTGCCCTGGTTCGTCTTTCTTCTCAATGTCGGGGGCATCGCCCTCATTACCTGTGGAGTTTTCTCCTCGCTCTATGCGGGTTACCTTGTGCCGGAGCTCCGCCTCACCGCCGGGAATCTCTCCGCGCTGGTGAACTTCATCGGCACGATCCTCATGTTCGCCCTGGTCGATCCCCATTTCTCCTACGTCTCCGACAAGGTCGTCTCGGGCGAGGTGTCGCATTCCTACTTCCGTGCCGTCGTCATTGGCATGTCCATCAGCCGTTTCGTTGGATGCCTCCTTTCCCAGGTCATCCTCGTTCCCGGAGCCTGGGTCGTTGCCCAGGTGGCGGAGTGGATTTGAACGGGAGCGGCGCGATCAAGACAAGCGGCGATTTTGCCTTTCCCCACCGCGCCGCCAGGGCCTATGCTTCGCCGCATGAAGGAGCGACTCCGCGAACGGGATTTCAGCTGGGTGGGTTATTGCCAGAGCCTCCTCCCGGCGGGGGGAACCGAGACACCGATGCGATGCCGACCGGGGCGGTCGATGATCGGCGCGGTGGAGCGTTTCTCCAACCAAATGACCAAGCCTCGAATCGCCCGATGGGCCGCCGTTTTCCTGGGGCTTGGCGTCGTCGATGAGTCGCGCTCGCAGGAATGGCCGCTCGACACCCTTGATCATCTCGTCGGAAATGCCTCGCTCGTCCCCGGGGTGCAGGGCGAGGCGATCTCGCTCGAGGGACAGGCCCACCTCGAGCTGCCCGACTCCGTCTCGATCCATCCCTCGCCAGACCTCACCTTCCTTCTCTCCTGCAACCCCGTCCTCGTCGGCGGCGCTCAACGCATGATCGCCGCGAAAAACCGCTACGACGAAGGCGAACGCGAATGGGGCGTGATGATCGATCAGGATGGGAAATTCCGACTCTACCTCTGGCAGGGTGGATGGACCACGGTGACGGCGTCCGCTCAGCCGAATCCAGGCCATTGGCACCGCATCGGCGTCATCCTCCGGACCAGCTCGGCGGAACTTTGGATCGACGGGGTCAAGCAGGGGGAAACCTCCCTCTCCCGGCCGATCGCTCCGACCCTCGCACCGATCACGCTCGGCGGAGTGGGAGGGGAAACCTCGCGACAGCGCTTCGTCGGGGCGCTCGATGAGGCGAGTTTTGTCCATCGGTCTCTTTCCGAAGCCGAGATGAAGGCCGATTTCCGACCCACCACGGCGACGTTAGACTTTCTAAGGCTCTGGGACGACGCCCTCATCCTGCCCAAGGCCACCGATCTCCCTGTGGTCGAAGGAGCGCGCTTCTCGGTGATCAAACCCTACGAATTCCTGAAAGACGGCTATCGCTTCCTCCACGGCGTCGGCCTCTGTTTTCACGGAAGGAATCTCTACGCCAGTTTCGGTCACAATCGTGGCGGGGAGAACACCGATACCGAAGAAGCGCGGTTCACTGTCAGCAGCGATCAGGGCCGCACCTGGTGCGAAGTGAAGACGATCGACGCCGGCGAGGGGCCGGTGGGGATCAGTCATGGTTCGTTTCTCTCGCATCAGGGTAAACTCTGGGCCTTCATGGGGGCTTACACCGGCACCATGCAGGGCATCCACACGCGGGCCTACCTGCTCGACGAGGCAAGCGGGCTCTGGCAGGCCAAAGGCACCGTGATCGAAGGTGGATTCTGGCCGATGCAGGAACCTGTCCCCATGGAAGATGGCAATTGGATCCTCGCCGGCATCACCGCGGGCGTTTACGATGGCAATGGGACCCATCCCGCCGCCGTCGCGATCAGCCACGGGGAGGATTTCACGAAGTGGGACCTCATTCCCATTCCGCAACTGCCCGGCATCGCGATGTGGGGCGAGTCCAGTGTCATCGTGCAGGGGAAGCGGGTCACCAGCATCAGCCGCTTCGGAGCGCAGCCCCTCGCCTTGGTCGCCGAAAGCGAGGACTACGGTCGCACCTGGACGACGATGCGACCGTCGAACCTGCCCATGGCGACGAGCAAACCCATCGCGGGATTGCTCAGCAACGGACAGCGTTACCTCGTCTGTTCCTCCAGCGCCGATGGCGGGGGGCGGCGGGCTCCTCTCACGGTCGCCGTCTCCAAGCCGGGCGAGGAGATCTTCAGCAAAGTCTTCGTGATCCGCCATGCCATCTTTTCCGATGGCCCGGGGGAGAGCCATGGGAAAGCCAGTCTTTCCTACCCCTACGCGATCGAGCACGAGGGACATCTCTACGTCGGTTACTCGAATAACGGCGGCAACGTCGGCCGAATCGGCGAAGGTCGCGAACTCTGGAACAACAACAGTGCCGAACTCGCCGTGATCCCGATCACGAGCCTAGGGGTGGACTGAGGAAACGAAAAAGGGCAGGGGCGCGGCAGCCAACGATTCCGGGTCTTTCAGGCAAGAAGGGGGGCAGACGATCACCCGCCTCACGCAAGATCCAGATCAGAGGCGCTGGAAGGTCAGTCCGGTATCTCCCACAGGGCTACCTGCAAGAATGAAACGGAGAGTGTCGCCGTCGAGCGACACGTCCGCGACCATCTGAACGTCACTCGAAGCGAGGACAAGCTGGCCTTCTTCATCGACGGACCACTCCCCGGAAAGGACCTTCCCATCGGCGGCACCATCGTAGTTCCAAGTGAAGTTGCCGTCGGCGCCCAGCGTGAGGGTGATCGACTTGCCATCGGCGGCGGTGGCTCTCCACCCGCCTTCAATGTCGGTCGGATCAATCGGCTCGACGATCATGTCCGGATTGCTCGGCGCAGCGGCCTCGGCCATCGCAGGATCGACCGATTCGCCCGCCGCATTGGCGGAAGAGCTTTGAGCGAGATTCCGCAATTGCACGGCGACGGAGTCAGCCGGTTGCAGGTCGACGACGCGATCGAACATCTGGTAAGCCTCGTCGATAAATCCGGCGACCAGGTAATGGTAACCGAGGACGAAGTGGGAGTCGGCCGAGTTCGGACTGCCTTCGACATAGGCCTCCAGCTTCCGCAGCTGCGCCGCATAGGCATCACTCGAAGGGTAGAAATCGGACATCGTCGCCCAGTCCCAGCCCGGCCCGGAAGCGAGGAGGGGATTCAGAACGCCGGCGGCATCACCGTAGCGCCCGAGGGCGAAGAGATTCAGCGCGCGGAATTCATGCAGGGCAGAGTCGCCAGGAGCAAATGAGATCGCCTCGTCGGTCGACTTCAGGGAAGCAAGGTAGTCCCCGTTTTTGAACTCGACGCGTGCCTTTTCAAGTGCCGCGGAGGAATTTTCGGAGGCGGTCAGGGCGGCCGCCTGCTCCTGCGGCACTTCCCTCGAGGCGACAACGGAAATCGGCTGACTGTAGTTGATCACCGTTTTCTGGATCGTCTGCACCGGCGGTGCCGGATAGGGATTGCGATAACTCGAGTATCCGGAATCATAGATCAGGCTGCCAAGACCCCAGGCCGCGAGCCCCCAAGCCGCCACCCTGCCGGCGTCGAAGTCGTCGTGGTAGTAGCCTGGAGCCGGTCGATACCCGGGGAAGTAGTTCACCGGGGGACGGTAGGCGGGGCGGTTGTAATGGCCGTGGTAGCTTTGCCAGGTGTGGTTCCAACCGTAGTTCCAGCTGCCGTGATGCCAGGTGTGATACGTTGAGCTCGACCACCAGGGACGAGATCCCCAGCAAGCGGGACGATAGGCGTAGTTCTGCGACCGCTGGAAGTTGTTGTTGATCACGATAGGCCGGTTATTGACGACCCGCTTGTTGTTCCAGATCGTGGTGCTGTTGTTGTTCCACTGATTGCCCCAATTCTGGTTGATGTTCGTATTCGTCGTGATTTGGCTCACGTTCTTCGGACGCGAGCGGTTCGTTTGGCGGGCCGGGTGATCGGGCCGGTTGTTCGGACGGTTTGCCGGTTTGGTGACGCGGTTCGGGTAGACCACCTTGCCGGGGACGAAGGCCGGAACGCGACTGTTTCCGGGGCGGCTGTTCTGATTCGGTCGATGGTCGCGGTTGGCGTTCTGGGGGGGGCTGGGCTTCGGTCGATTCTCGGGAGTGCCGGGGCGGTGGTTCTCCTCGTGGGCATTCCCACCCGGTCGGTTTTGATTCCCTCCGCCAGGACGATTGTTCGGCTGGTTGGTCCCGCCACCTCCGCCGCCCGGGCGATTGGGCGTGACCGGTTTTGGGGCCGGTTTTGTGGTTCCCGTTGCAGACGGAAGGGGCGCCGGGCGGGTCGATGGCGCGGGAGCCGGCAACGGATTCGGTCGCGCTTCCGGAAGATTCGGTTTGTTCTCCGGGCGCTTGTTCCGAGGGTTGTTGCCGCCACCGCCACCGTCGGGGCGTTGATTCGGATTGGGCCGGTTGTTCTTGTTGGTGTTGTTGTTGTTTGGGCGGTTGTGATTGCCGCCACCGGAAACGCTTGAGCCGGTCAACGGGTTGCGAGCGGCGTTCCCCGAGGGTCGGGAAGAGTCAGGCCCCCGCCCGGCGGCCCCTTGCCCCTGATTCTGATTCTGTTTGCGATCGTCGTCATCCCTCGCGCCGGCACCGCGTGCGTCGAGACTCTGCGGAGGCAGGGCCGTCAGGAAGGAGAGCGAGAGCAAGAGGGCTCGGATCAGGGAGGCTTTCATGGTTTTGAAACGTTGGAGGAGGAGGCGCCTTCTGCCGGTGGGGCGGTGGTTTCAGAGCCACCCTCTCGCGGGGCGCGGGGCTCATCCACCGCAGCATCGGGGCCAATAAAGGAAAAGGCGGGCGCGGGAGGGCGTCGCACAAGGCGAAGTTGAAGATCGGGCTGAGCGACGCCGTTGAGGAAGCGATCGGTCGAGTCCCAAACGATGGTATCGTCCTCATCGAAGAGGAGGCGCTGGATGGCGGCAGTGGTCTCGCCGTCTGCGGTGACCCCGTTGCTGCGAATCATCCAACCGTTCTCGATCGCCTGCCAGGCCCCTTGTCCAAACCCTCCAAGATCATCGAAGGTCCACCAGCGCACCTGACCGGCGGCGGGGTCAAAGCCGATCCGGATTTCGGTCTCCATGGCACCGGCTTCCGGCGTCGAGGCGAGGGCGCGTCCGACGAGGAAACGACCCGATTCAGACAAGGCGAGGGAGAGTTCCATTTGCATCTGGTCTCCCTGCACGATCCAATCTCCCTCCAGCGGGTAGAGCCCTTCGAGTGGGTCGACCACGGCAGAGCGGGCCGCGATTTCGCGCGACGAAGCAATCTGCCAGCTCTTTTCCGGATGTCTCACGAGCACGGCGGAGTAGGCGATGGCGTCTCCCTCTTCGTTCGGAACTTCGCCCGAGAAGCGGGTGATACCTTCCTCGATCATGACGTTTTCAGCGACTTGCCTGACCTGATTCACTTCGAGAGCGATACGGCGGTCAGGAAATTGGCGGAACGAGCTCTCAAAGACGCGCCGAATCGCCTCCAAACCCGAGGCAGAGAGCCCATCGATCTCGTCGATCATCTCTGCGTCGGACGTGTAGAGCGCGAGGATGTTTTCCAAGTTCTTTTCGTTGTAGGCCGCCACGAACCGCTCGGCAACTTTCGCCAGTTCGGCCGCGGGATCCTTCTCCTGAGCGGAGAGAGGAAGAAGAAGGGCCCCGGAGAGGAGCGCCAGGAGTGGGTGAAGTTCGAATTTCATGATCTCGTCCTTCCCCAAGCTCTATCTCTCCTCACGGTAGTTCAATCAAAATCGTGTGACGGGCCCGAAAGAGGCGGTCCCGCTCCGGAGCGAGGCGTCGGGCCGATCGGTCACCACCCCCGCGAGACCTCGTAGGCATGGGCGGCGCGGATCAATTCGGCTTCGCCAAAGGGCTTGCCCAGGAGTTGCAGCCCGACCGGCAGTTCCCTGCCTTCGACCGCGACCGTGCCGCAGGGCACGGAGATGCCGCAGATCCCGGCGAGATTCGCGGAGATTGTATAAATGTCGGCAAGATACATCGCGAGGGGATCGCTGTGTTTTTCCCCGAGTTTGAAAGGCGGCACGGGCGAGACGGGAGAGGCGATGAGGTCGACCTTTGCAAAAGCCTGTTCGAAATCGCGGCGGATGAGGGTGCGGACCTTTTGCGCCCGCAAGTAGTAGGCGTCGTAATAGCCCGAGCTGAGCACATAGGTGCCGAGAATGATGCGACGCTTCACCTCTTCGCCGAACCCTTCGTCGCGCGTTTTGCCATACATCCCGATGAGGTCGTCGGCCTGGGCACGGTGCCCGTAGCGGACGCCGTCGAAGCGGGCAAGATTCGAGGAGGCCTCGGCCGTGGCGATGATGTAATAGGTCGCGACGGCGTGGGCGGTGTTCGGCAGGGAAACGGGCACGATCTCGGCTCCGAGCGACTCAAGGGTCTTCACCGCCGCCTCGACGCGCTCGCGCACCGCCGGATCGAGTCCCGCGGCAAAATACTCGGCGGGCAGGCCGATGCGGAGCCCTCTGATCTCCTTGCCGAGTTCCCCGGTGTAGCGCGGCACTGGCGAGTCGAGGCAGGTGGAGTCGCGGTCACAGGCTCCGGAAATGACCTCGAGAATCGCGGCGGCATCGGCCACGGTTTTGGTCATCGGGCCGCACTGGTCGAGCGAGGAGGCGAAGGCGACAAGCCCGTAGCGAGAGACTCGCCCGTAGGTGGGTTTCAGCCCGACGATGCCGCAATGAGAGGCGGGTTGGCGGATCGAGCCTCCGGTATCCGTGCCGAGGGCGGCGATGGCCGTGTGGGCGGCAACCACGGCGGCGGAGCCGCCGGAGGAACCTCCGGGGATGCGCTCGGGATCGTGGGGATTCCGGCACCGCTTGATCCCGGAATTTTCATTCGACGAACCCATCGCAAACTCGTCCATGTTCGTCCGCCCGAAAGGGATCGCGCCGGCCTCGCGGAGCTTGCGAATGACGGTGGCGTCGTAGGGCGAGGTGTAGTTGCCGTGAAGGATCTTCGAGGCGCAGGAGCAGGGGTGCCCCTTCACATTGATGAGATCCTTGATCGCAATGGGGACACCGCCGAGCGGCTTGGAGAGATCGGTGGTCTTGGCGTCGGCGAGGGCGAGTTCGAGATCGTGCGAAAGGTAGCCGCCGATGGCCGGGTCGCGCGCATCAATCTCCGCGGACAGGGAGGTGAGGACCTCGCAGGGAGTAAGGTCGCCGGCGGCAAAGGCGGCGCGGAGTCCGGAGATGGTGAGAGTCGCGGGGTTCACGGTGGGGAAGTTTTCAGGAGGCAGTTTTCAGTTTTCAGCGACCAGCATAAGAACCGATCACTCCACCACCTTGGGCAGGCGGAATTGATCCTGGGCCACCAGGGGAGCGTTGGAGAGCGCTTCTTCGCGGGTGAGACCGTTACCCGTCGCGACATCATCGCGGTAGACGTCAAAAAGCGCGCCGGCATGGGCGGTGGGCTCGATCCCGGTCACGTCGATGGCGTTGAGCTGCTCGACGTAGTGGAGGATCTGGCCGACCTGCTCCTCGTAGCGTCCGGCTTCCTCGTCGGTGAGTTCGAGCCGCGCGAGCGCGGCGACTTGGCGGATGTTCATCGTGTGGGACGACTATCACAGAACGCAGCCGGAGTCCTTCCATTTTTCATGGAACGCGCGGTAAACCTTCGGTGAAATCTCCGAAGGCTTGATTTCGCTGCGACCACCCCAGAAAACATTGGTGTAGAGCAGAGGAATCCCCACGTCGGCGAGATGGGCGTCGATCGCCGCCTTGTGCTCGAGCACTTTCTCCCGCTCGGTCCCGTGGACGACGCCCATGATGTTCACGCCACCGAAGCGAGGTCCACCCTCGCGCCAGTAGCAGTGGGTCATGATGCTGTGGCGACCGACCTCCGAACCCGCCTGCTGCTGTAACCCTTCCGGGACCTTCCAATGGAAGAGGGCGTTGAAACGGGTCACTCGCTGGCCGGTTTGACTCGGCTTAACATGCTCTAAAAAGGTTGAAAAACGGCCTATGACCTTCTTACGATCAAGGGTTTCGGCAATTTGAAAAAACTTCTCCAGATCCAGGCCGATCGCCTCGGCCCGCGGACCCCAGGGATCTTCGCAAACTTCTTCGGAGGAAAGTTCCTCCTTGATCGCGAGGAGGACTTCCCACTCGTCGGCATCAAGTTCGACAGGAGTGGTCGTCGTCATTTCGGCAGGGGCCTCGGAGCGTGCACCGGGCTCCATCGACTTGCGGCGGACGTGGCCGACCCCGAGGGCGAAGATTCCGTTGGCCGGCATGAGGACGAACTCATGGGCGCCGGTGATCCGGCGGAGCACCTCGGCGTGCTCCTCGAGGGATTCACCCTGGGGGACCTTCAGCGTGGTCCAGAGTTTGTAATCGCTCCCGGAGATTTCTCGGTCGGTCGAGCGGGTCACGACGTGGCCGGAGAAGGGATCCTCCCGGAACATGAAGTCGAAAGTGGCGTCGAGCTTGTTGGAATCGACCTTCCAGGCGCAGAGAGCCCCGTGGGCGAGCTTGGTGGCGAGGAGGGTCTGCCGGACGCGACGGATCACGCCGACCTCAAGCATCGCCCGGATCCGCTCCAGCACCGTCTCGAGCGGCACACCTGATTTTTCAGCGACGTGCTGGAAGGGGTGCCTCTGGAAGCCCTCCACGAGATCTTCAGAAACCTCAAGGATCCGGGAATTGATGGGATCGTCGTGATCGGTGGGGATGGGCGGGAGGGTTTCGGCAGTCATTGGGACGGAACTTAGGCATGGCCGGGGAATCCGGCAAGTTTGAGTTGGCCATCAGCCGGGTTTCGACCAATTTACGAACGATGGAAGTGGTGACGATCGATTTGGAGTTCCAAGGGGTGAGGGGGGCGATTGCCGCCTATCTCGTGCGGGGCCGGGATGGGGCTTTTCTCGTCGAGACAGGGCCGGAGTCGACTCTCGACCAACTCGTCTCGGGTCTGGCTGCGCAGGGACTATCTCCGGAGGAACTCCGGGGTGTCTTTGTCACCCACCTTCACCTCGATCATGCCGGGGCGGCCGGGTGGTTCGCGGCGCGGGGGATCGACGTCCACGTGCACTCTCGCGGAGCCCGTCACCTCGTCGATCCGCGACGACTCCTCGAGAGCGCCCGCGGTGTCTATGGGGACCGTTTCGAACGGCTCTGGGGCGGCCTGACTCCCGCTCCGGCCGAGCGGGTCCGAGCGGTCGCCGACGGCGAGTTGATCGAAATCGCGGGGCTTACGGTGAGGGCCCACGACACCCCGGGGCACGCGTTCCACCATCATGCCTTCTCGATCGGCGAGTCTATTTTCTCGGGCGACGCCGCCGGGGCTCGGCTCGGCGAGAATCCCTACCTTTCGGTCACCTCGGCGCCCCCCCAGTTTCATCTCGAGCACACCCTCGCCAGCCTCGAAAAACTCGTCGCCCTCGCGCCCGATCGGCTTTTCTTGACGCATTTCGGAGAGGTCTCCGACCCACTGGCGCATCTCGCTGCCTACCGTGAGGCCGTCGAGCTCAACGCCGAGTTCGTCCGCCTGCGGCTGCGGGAGGGATTCGGAGGAGAAGCCCTCTCGGTCGCCTATGAGGCGTTCCAGCTCGAGCAGGCCTACCGGCTCGGGATGGATCCGCTCCTTTGGGCCGACTATCAGAGCATCAACGGTTCGGAAATGTGCGCCGACGGCATGCGCCTTTTCTGGGAGGCACGCTTTGCCGAGGAGTCGGGACGGCTGGAGACTTGAGTTGCCTTTCCCGGTTGGAGTGGCTAGACTTCGGGATCCCCGACGCCATGCACCGCCCGCTTCGTCTCCCCTTCGCGTCAATCCTCCTCGCGGCGGCCCTCTCGCCGGGGGCGTTGCATTCCCAGGAGCCGGGCAAACCTGCCGTTCCCGCCGCTCCGGACTCACCATCTGCGGACGTCGCGACCCCGGAGACCCTTTCGGGCCGTCCGGTCGCCTACAACGATCTCGCCCGATTGCCCTATCAGCAGCTCCTGCGAATCGCGCAGAGTGACGCGAGGGCAAAACCGGATGCTGTGAGCTACAAGCTCCGCATCCAGAGCCGCAACCCGAAGGTCACTCCGAAGGAGATTGAGCTCTTTCTCGATGTGAAGGACAAGCCTCTCGTCCTCGTGGTCGACAATGACGGCTTTGTCGAGGTGCCCCACACGGAGGAGCTGGTCGCGGCGAACCCTGATCTCGTCGCCAATCAGCCGCGAGGTTCGCTGAATATCTTCGTCGACCTCGAGGTCCCGCGCGTTTCCCCGCCCGCAATCAAGGACGGCAAAGTGGCCTACCAGGAACTCTTCCGGCCGCTTGTCGAGATTCAGGCGGAGATGAGGAAGGTCGATCCCACGTTCGGTCTCTCAGGTCAGCAGCAGTTCGTCCTAGAGATCGAGACAGGTGAGAACCCGATCAAGATCACACGGGCTCTGGGAGCGCGAACTTTTCGCCCCAACAGCCGGGGCAAGGTCTACATGATCATGGAGTCCTACCTCTACGAGGAGAATCCCCAAGTCGAGGTGCCTGATGGAGCGAAGATGAATGTGCTCCCGGCGTCCCCCGAGGAGATCGAGGAAATCCGCTCACGCTGAGGGACCGTCACTTCCCGGAGCGTCGGTTTCCAGTCGAGGCCCCGCCTCGCTTAGAGGTGTTGCGGGTCGAGGGCCGCCCCTTGGTGGCGGGACGACGGAACTTCGCGACGGACTGGGTGGCGGCCTTTTTGGCAGTGGCCTTTTTGGTGGCCGGCTTCTTCGCCGCCGGATCCGCCGGGTCGGTTTTAAGGCCGGTTTTCTTCTTTGCTCCAGGCGCGGTGATCTTGGCCTTTGCCACCCGGTTCCGGGCTTCCTTGGTCTCGGAGACTCGCGACTTCACCGCAAAGACGAAGGGAAGGCCCTCCATCGGATATTCGCCGCGGATCTGGTTCTCGAGGAAACGCTCGTAGGTGCGAGTCATGAGTTCGGCGTGATTCACGAAAAGCAGGTATTCCGGCACCGGGACGCGGCTCGGTTCATCCTCGCGGCGCTGTGTGGCATAGAGGAGCTTGAGTCGTTTGCCCATCCGCACCGGCGGTGGATTGCGCTCAATGGAGAGATGCAGAAGACGGTTTAGAGCCCCCGTCGGTATCGGCTCAGCCGAGGCACAGAGCACCTTTTCAACCGCGGTGAAAATCTTGCCGAGGTGATCGCGGTGTTTCGCGGAGATCGCGACCTTCGGCGCATAGGGAAGGAAGAAAAGATCGTCCCCCAGTTCCTCTCGAAACTGCTCGATCCGGTCGCTGTATTTTGCGTCGGGATGGTAGAGATCGAATTTGTTGAGAACGACGATGCAGGGCTTGTTCTCATCGATCACGATCTTGGCGATTCGGCGATCTTGTGAAGTCACGCCCGAGGAAGCGTCGATCACGAGCAGGCAGATGTCGGATCGACGGATGGATTTTTCCGAGCGCATCACCGAAAACACCTCCACCGAAGTGTCGCGCTTCGTGCGTTTGCGAATCCCCGCGGTATCGATGAGCAGATAAGGGCGGCCATCCCGCTCGTAAGGGACGTCCACAGCGTCCCTCGTGGTGCCGGCGACGTCGGAAACGATGGCCCGGCGGTCGTTGAGGAGGGCGTTGATGAGGGAGGATTTGCCGACGTTGGGGCGCCCGACGATGGCGATTTTCACGGGGTCGGGATCAGTATCGGGGTCCTCGCCCTCCTCCTCCGAGAATCCGAGGTTGGCAAGTTCGGTATGGATGGCGTGCTCCAGCTCCCCGAAGTTCCGACCATGCGCGGCGGAGATGTCGATCTGGGTCCCAAAGCCGAGGGCGGAAAACTCATGGGTGAGGGGATCCGTCTTTTCCGTGTCGACCTTGTTGACGAGCAGCAGCACCGTGTTGCCGCTGGAACGAAGGTGGCGGGCGATCTCCCGGTCGATGGGGTGCAGGCCCTCGCGGGCGTCGGCGACAAAAAGGATGAGATCCGCCGCGGCGATGGCGATGTCCGCCTCGGCCCGCACTTGGTCGGCGAATCCATCGTCGAGGATGGCTCCGATCCCGCCGGTATCGCAGAGCTCGTAGGGGATCGCGGCTTTCTTCACCTCGATGGCGATGCGATCGCGCGTCACCCCGGGCTCATTGTGGACGATGGAAATACGACGCCCGGCGAGACGATTGAAAATCGCCGACTTGCCGACATTGGGGCGGCCGACGATGGCAACGCGGGGGAGAAATTTACGGGGCATGGGAATCGGGTAGAGTGTGGCCGGACTCTCTCAACTGGCGAATGCCGTCGCAGAGGTAGAGATAACCGGTGACCACGGTGAAAAGGGCCGCGAGGTAGATCAGGGCCTCGAGAGGCCAGGGGCGCGAGCCGACGCTCCAAAAATCGACGAGAACCCAGCAGACGCAACTCAAGGTTAGAAAGGTGCAGATTTTCCCGCTGATCCGGGCCCGGACTTTCGCCTGGCCGTGGGTGAGATAGATGATCAGCATGCCCACCGAGATCACGACGTCGCGGGCGATCACGAGCGCTGCAAACCAGATCGGCAGGCCGGCATGCCAGTTCGTGACGCTGAGAGTGACGACCCCCGAGAGCAGCAGCAGCTTGTCCGCAATCGGATCGAGGACGCGTCCCAGCGGAGTGCTCTGATTGAAGTTCCGGGCGATGTAGCCGTCGATCGCATCGCTGATCGAGGCGAGGGCGTAAGTGGCGAGCGCGAGAATTCGATAGAGGCGGTGCTCCTCCCCGGAGGTGATGCTTTCGCTGTAGTAGGCGGCGAAGACAATGAAGACCGGGATCAGAAAGAAACGGACCACCGTGATCTTGTTGGCGAGCGTCATGACTCCTCACCTTACACTCCATTCGCCCTCACGGTAGTCGAATCGTGGGGTAGATTGCGTCGATTCGACATTTTGCTGAAGTGGTTTAGTCTCCCCATCTCGCCACTTATTCCGGCAGGATCGCGATGGACACCAGCGCCACCCCAGACAATGAAGCTCTTGCGGAAGCCCTGCGGGAGAGGAAGCCACGCTTTTTCCGGGCCGGGCGAGGCTCCGCCAAGGGGCATACTGGTCCGGAAGATACCGGCCGGTTTGCCGAGCACCTCATGATCCTGCAGGAATGTGCGCTCCTCCTCGGGGAGAAACTCGAGATGAGCGCAGTCGCCCACGCCGTCTACTACGAGGGGGGGGAAACCGGTGGCTTTCGTTTCGATCCAAACTCGAATCCGCAAAGTCCCGACGTGGCCGGTGCCATCGTGAACCGCCGCATGCCCGTGCGCGAGTTTCTCCATTCCATCCGGGACTTCATCGAGTCATGACGCCGCAGACTTTCGCCAGCGCCATCGGTGGCATCCGTCATGCCGGTTCGGTCTATGGGTTCATCCTCGCCCACGGGCACGACGTTCTTTTTCACGAGACCCCTTTTTCGGAAATACGCATCCGCGAACTCGCCGCAGCCTTGGACGATATCGTCTATTATTTTGAACAGGAGAAGCGCCGGCCCGACCAGTTGGCGTTCGGTTATGACGGTGGCAATCTGCTGATTCTCCTCCTCGAGGATTTCCGATTGGTCGTTTTCCACCACCTCGCGGACGAGGTCGATTTCATCGCGCGGGCCTCGAGGGCATTTTTGAAGGATCACCTGATGAGCCGATGGATCCAAGGGCAGGATCCAGCCCGCGAGCCGGCGTCGCAGTGATCCGGGGGCGATTCCGGGAGACCGGGCCAGTCAACAAAAAAGGCCGCCGTTGCCGGCAGCCTTTCTCCATTCCCGAAAATCCCGAAAAAACAATCAGGCCTCTTCCGATGCAGGCGTCGCAGCCGTGCGGAGGGTGAAACGAACCTTGTTCTTGTTGCGCTTGGCATTCGCGCGCGCCTTGCGCTTCGTCTTCTGAGCGGGGGTCTCGAAGGAACGGAGCCGACGCATCTCGTCCATGATCCCTTCGGTTTCCATTTTACCTTTGAGGCGCTTGAGGGCGCGATCGATCGGCTCGCCTTTTTTGATGTCGACTTCTGGCATGGTGCAGTGGGATGGGATTTCGGGGAAAAGAGGTCGCCACCGGTATTCCCAGGGGACGGAAAAGGGGGGAATCTAGGGGGCAACGGGGGTTTCGTCAAGCGGGAGAACCGGAGAGATTTGAGGCACTCAGTCCTCCTTCTGCAGGCTCGCGACCACGTTGAAGTCCTCGAGGGTCGAGGTATCGCCTTTCACTTCGCCACCCGACACGATCTCTTTGAGGAGACGCCGCATGATTTTGCCACTGCGGGTCTTTGGTAGGGATTGAGTGAAGCGGATGTCGTCCGGCTTGGCGATCGCACCGATCTCCTGGCCAACGTGGTTCTTCAATTCTTTGGCCAATTCATCGCTCGGCGTCACTCCTTCCTTCAGGGAGACGAAGGCGACCACGGCCTGACCTTTGATTTCGTGGGGGCGTCCCACGACCGCGGCCTCAGCCACGGCAGCGTGGGAAACGAGAGCGCTCTCGACCTCGGCGGTGCCGAGGCGGTGACCGGAGACGTTCAATACGTCGTCGAGACGACCCACGATCCAGAAGTATCCGTGGTCGTCGGTGCGGGCCCCGTCGCCGGCAAGATAGACGCCTTGGTATTCGCTCCAATAGGTGTCGACGTAGCGCTGCGGATCCTTGTAAATCGTTCGCAGCATGCTCGGCCACGGCTTGCGGATGACCAGTTTGCCGCCCTCGTTCGGGCCACAAGGAAGGCCGGCCTCATCAAGGATGGCGGCGTCGATTCCGAAGAAGGGCTTGGTCGCCGTGCCCGGCACGATCGGGGTCGCTCCGGGGAGGGGCGAAATCAGGATCGCCCCGGTCTCGGTCTGCCACCAGGTGTCGACGATCGGGCAGCGTCCGCCACCGATCTTTTCGTGATACCACATCCAGGCCTCCGGATTGATCGGTTCACCGACCGAGCCGAGCAGGCGCAGGGAGGACAGGTCGTAGGGTTCGACAAACTCGTCACCCGCCTTGATAAAAGCGCGGATCGCGGTGGGTGCCGTGTAGAAGATCGAGACCTTGTAGTCCTGGATGATTTTCCAGAAACGGCTCCAATCGGGGGAGTTCGGTGCCCCTTCATACATCACTTGGGTCGCTCCGCAGGCCATGGGGCCATAGACAATGTAGCTGTGGCCAGTGATCCAGCCGACGTCGGCGGTGCACCAATAGACGTCTCCAGGTTGGTGATCGAAGATGTAGTGGAAGGTCGTCGCCGTTCCCGTGAGGTAGCCTCCTGTGGTGTGGAGGATACCCTTCGGTTTGCCGGTCGATCCCGACGTGTAAAGGATGAAGAGGGGGTGCTCGGCGTCGAACCCCTCTGCCGGACACTCGTCCGCGACCTCGGCAACGGCCTCGTGCCACCAGAGATCCCGCCCCGCCCGCATCGTCACCTCGTTGCCGCAGCGATGGAGAACGAACACCGACTCGACCTGGTCGTAGGACGCGAGGGCCGCATCAACGTTCTCCTTGAGCGGCACGATCGAGCCGCGACGCCAACCGCCGTCTGCGGTGATGATGGCGATCGCCTCGGAGTCTTCGAGGCGATCCTTGATCGATGTCGCCGAGAAGCCTCCAAACACAACCGAATGGACTGCACCAATGCGGGCGCAGGCGAGCATGGCCACGGCCGCCTCGGGGACCATTGGCATATAGATAAGGACGCGATCGCCGGCTTTGATACCCCGGGCTTTCAGGGCATTGGCGAAGCGGCAGGTCTCGGCGAGGAGATCCGCATACGTGAGGTCCCGCGTCTCGCCCGGCTCACCCACCCAGTGGATCGCGACCTGGTCGCCCCGACCTTCGGCGACGTGGCGGTCGAGACAGTTTTCCGCCGCGTTGATCCTGCCTCCGACAAACCACTTCGCGAAAGGGGCCTCGCTCCAGTCGAGCACCTGGTCCCAGGGCTTCTGCCAATGCAGGGTCGCGGCGCGTTCACTCCACCAGCCTTCCGGATCCTCGAGCGACCGCCGGTGCAGGGCCTCGTAATCATCCATGGACTTGACGTGGGACTTTGCGGAAAACTCGGCAGGCGGGGCGAAGACCCGGTCTTCTTTCTGGAGCGATTCAATGTTCTGGCTCATGGGACGATTTTAGGAGCCGGGACCCTAGCAAGCCCGCCGGAAAATGGAAATGCAAAAATTGGCGCGATTCCTTGCTCCTCTCCAGCCAGAGAAACTCGATCGCGCCTCACGTCAACCCGCCCTTCGGGTCTCTTGAAGGTTCAGGCACCGGAACTTAGCATCCCTTTCCATGAAGCTCCGAACCGCGCCCCTGGCTTCCCTTGGGATTCCGGCAGTTCTTGCCATTGCCTTGGCGGATTCCGCCTTGGCCGCTCCCGTCTTCGAAAAGGACGTGCGCCCGATTCTCAAAGCACATTGCTTCCATTGCCATGGCGAGGACGGGGAGAAGAAAGGCGGGCTCGACGTGCGTTTGGCGCGCTTTCTGGCGAAAGGCGGGGAATCTGGTCCCGCCCTCGTCGCGGGAAAGCCGACCGAGAGTCATCTTCTCGGATTACTGAAGAGCGGCGAGATGCCGAAAGAAAAGGCCAAGTTGCCCGACAAGGACCTCGCCACAATCGAGGCCTGGATCCTCGCCGGCGCCCCCACCGCTCGTCCCGAGCCGGAGACGCTCGGTCCCGAGCATCAATTCACCGACGAGGAACGTTCCTGGTGGTCGCTCCAGCCGATCCGGCGTCCCGCAGTGCCGGCGAAGAAGGACCCGCGCGAACAGAACCCGATCGATGCCTTTGTCAGGGTCGAGCTCGAGAGAAACGGATTGTCCTTTTCCGACGAAGCCGATCCCGGAACCCTCGCCCGCCGCCTCGCCTTCGACCTCACCGGCCTGCCGCCGGGAGCGGTGTCCGGTGATCGGTTGGCGGTAAATGGTGGAGAAGATCCGACTATCGATCACCGCAGATTGATTGACGAGCTCCTCAACTCGCCCCACTACGGCGAACGCTGGGGGCGCCACTGGCTCGATGTCGCCGGTTATGCCGATTCCGAGGGCTTCAACGAGCAGGACACCGAACGCAAGCACGCCTGGAAGTTTCGCGACTACGTCATCCAATCGCTCAATACCGACAAACCCTTTGACGAATTTGTCCGCGAACAGATCGCTGGAGACGAGATCGCCGCGAAGCTCGGGCTGCATGCGAACTCTCCGACCGTCGCGGAGAAGGCGCGCTACGCCGAGCTCGTCACCGCGACCGGTTTTCTCCGCATGGCGCCCGACGGCACAGGAACCGAGAACACGCTCCTCGCCCGCAATGCCACCATCGTCGACACACTCAAAATCGTCAGCACCGCCTTCTATGGCATGACGATCCAATGCGCCGAATGCCACGACCACCGCTACGATCCCATCACGCAGGGGGACTACTACGAACTCCGCGCCGTCTTCGAGCCCGGCTTTGATCCGAAGAACTGGCGACCGCCCGCCCGACGCCTTGTCTCGCTCCAGACCAAGGAACAAAAGGCCGCCGCCGATGCCGTCGAGGCTGAAGCCAAGAAGATCGACGATGCCCGCCTCGTGAAGCAGGAGGCCTTCCTCACCGAAGTCCTCGAAAAGGAACTCGCCAAACGTGACGAAGCCGTCCGCGAAGCGCTCCGCAAGGCCTTCCGCACCGGGGTGAAGGATCGCGCACCGGATCAAGTCGCCCTGCTCAAGCAGCATCCCAGCATCGCCAGCCTCAGCGCCGGATCGCTCTACCTTTACGACACCACCTACAAGACCAAACACGCCGACACTCTCAAGAAAATGACCGACGAGGCCGCGGCGGTGCGGGCGAAGAAGCCGAAGGAAGAACTCGTCCACGCCTTCACCGAGTTGCCCGTGAAGTCGGAGGCCATGCCCGCGACCTTCCTCTTTCATCGCGGCAATCCCGAGTCCCCCAAGAATCCCGTGACCCCCTCTGATCTGGCGGTTTTGTCAGGGTGGCGCAAGACCGACGTGCCCGAAAAGCTGGCCGGGCTCCCCACGAGTGGACGCCGCCTCGCCTTTGCCGAGATGCTCACCGACGGACAACATCCACTCCTCGCCCGGGTCATCGTCAACCGCGTCTGGATGCACCATTTCGGCACCGGCCTCGTGAAGACGCCAGCCGACTTCGGGCATCTCGGGGAAAAGCCCAGCCATCCCGAATTGCTCGACTGGCTCGCCTCCGAATTCATGGCGAGCGGATGGAGTCTGAAGGAGCTCCATCGACTCATCCTCACGAGCCACACCTGGCGTCAGAAATCGGATCGCGACGCCCGGCGCGACCTGATCGATCCCGACAACCGCCTCCTCAGCCGTCAGAACAAGCGCCGCCTCGAGGCCGAGATCCTGCGCGATGCCCTGCTCGTGGTCTCAGGCAAGCTCAATTCAAAAGCAGGCGGAGAGCCCGTGCCGGTAATGTTGACCGAAGAGGGCCAGGTCGTCCTCGGCGTCGACACGATGGACGCAGCGGGACGTCAGACCGGCAAATACATCCCGTTGAACGGCGAGGAGTTTCGCCGCAGTGTCTACGTGCAGATCCGTCGTTCGCGTCCGCTCGAGATGTTCGCCACATTCGACGCGCCTGACATGACCACCGCAAACTGTGAGATCCGACCGGTCACGACGGTCAGCCCGCAGAGCCTGCTGCTCATGAACAACCTCGGGATGCGCGAGCATGCCCGGCATTTCGGCGAGAGGCTCGTGGAAGAATGCGGCGACGCGACGGTCGAAGGGCAGGTGCGCCACGCCTGGCGGACGGTCTACGGGCGTGAGCCCGTCACCGAAGAACTCGAGGCCGGCGCGGCCTTCCTGACGATGCAGACCGCGCATTACACGGTGGAGCCCGCGAAATTTGAAAAGACCGCCGGTCCCGCCGAGAAGGACGCGGCATCGGGACGCATCATGGGCGCGGCGGCGCTGGGACATGCGCTGATGAGCGCGAATGAGTTTTTGTATTTGGATTGAACGCTCGGATTCAAGAATTCAACGCAGATGAGCGCAAATACCCGCAAATGACCGCGAATCCATTCTGACGAACCTACCTCGAAGTCCCTGCCTTTATTCGCGGAAATTCGCGTTTCATTCGTGCCCATTCGCGTTCCAAAAATCCGGTGTAACTCCCTCCTGACAAACCCATTTCCCCAACCCTGACATGCTCACCCGACGCGACTTTCTCGAACGAAGCTATGGCCTTGGCGGCATCGCCCTCGCCACGCTCCTGCAGGAACAGGGTCTGCTCGCGAACCCGGCCCTGTCGGGTGCCGCCCATGCCTCTTACGACAATCTGCCCAAGCCACCGCATGGATTTGGTCAGGCGAAGGCGATGATCTCGATGTTCATGCAGGGTGGCCCCAGCCACATCGACCTCTTTGATCCGAAGCCCGAACTGACCCGACTCGACGGCAAGGAGTTCCCCGGCGAGCTCAAATACGACGACGCCGCGGGCGCGAGCCGCGAAGTCATGGGCAGCCCCTGGAAATTCTCCAAGCACGGCCAGAGCGGGATGGATTTCAGCGAGCTCGTGCCCCACATGGCCGGGATCGCCGATGAGATCACGATGATCCGCTCGATGCACACCGGGGTGAACAACCACGGGCAGTCCATCAACGCGCTTCACAATGGATCCATCCTCACGGGGCGTCCCACACTCGGCAGTTGGCTCACCTACGGCCTCGGATCGGAGAATCGGAATCTGCCAGCCTACGTCGCCCTCACCGATCCGCGTGGATTGCCCGTGCTCGGAGTGGACAACTTCACGAACGGATGGCTGCCCTCCGTCTACCAGGGCACCGTGATCCGGCCGAAGGAGCCCCGCATTCTCAATCTCGATCCACCCATGTCCCTGAAAGGCGTGGCACAGGACCGCTACCTCGACTTTGTCGGAGGTCTCAACCGCCGCCATCTCGAGGAAAGGCCCGGCGAGACCGAGCTCGAGGCGCGCATCCAGAGCTTCGAACTCGCCGCACGGATGCAGGTCGCGGCGAAGGAGGCTCTCGATCTCTCGCAAGAGAGCGCAGCGACCAAGGCCATGTATGGAATCGGCGTGAAAGAGACCGACGATTTCGGCACCCGCTGCCTCGTCGCGCGGCGCCTGATCGAACGCGGGGTGCGTTTTGTCTCGATCTTCACCGGCAACCAGACGTGGGACAATCACACGAGCATCCTCACCTCGCTCCCGGCCGCCTGTGTCTACGTCGACAAACCAGCCGCAGCCCTCGTCCGTGATCTGAAACAACGCGGACTCCTCGACACCACCATCGTCCACTGGGGCGGCGAAATGGGACGACTCCCCGTCATCCAGAACCGCGCCGGAGCGGCCAAGGGCGACCGCAAGTCGGTCGGGCGCGATCACAACACCTACGGTTTCAGCATGTGGGTCGCGGGCGGCGGCTTCAGGGGTGGCCACACCCACGGAGCTACCGACGAGTTCGGCCACAAAGCGGTTGAGAACGTGGTGAACCACTACGACTACCACGCGACCCTGCTACACCTCTTCGGTCTTGATCCCAAGAGCCTCGTCTTCAAACGCAACGGTATTGATCAGGCGCTCATCACCGATGAGCGGGCGAGGGTGGTGTCGGAGTTGCTGGCCTAATGTGGCAGCCGCCGAGTTGCTCCCGCCCTTGGATCGCCATCGCAGCCGAGGCTCGCAGAGTTTGGATTTTCCGCGATCACGAGGACGACGTTCCGCAGCGCGGTGGAGAGCGGGCGGGATAGTCTCGAGATCAGCAAGGTAAGGAAGACGACTTTCGTGGCACTCAAAGCCTCAAATAAACCCGGTTCCGGTGCATCCACCAGATCACCAACCAGAAGACGAGCGCCGGAAGGATCGCCTCCATCACTGGCTGGCTCGCACCACGGAAGAGAAAATCAGGAAGGTGGATTTTCAACTGGGCCAGCGTCCAGCCTTTCGAAAGCTGCCCCATGATATAAAGGGCGAGGGGATTCAGCCCCGCCACAACGAGGATCCAGACACCGGGCTTCCAGCCCTTCACATCAATCACCCCGTAAAAGAGCGCGAGCAGAGCCACGACGTAGCCTCCGCTGAAGAGCACCCACGAGGGCGTCCAGATCCGCTTCACGATCGGACAGATCGTCATTCCAAGGAGCACGCCGACCCCCAGCATCACCACCGCGCCGAGGAAGAGCCGTTTCAGCTTCGCCGCCGGTGCGATCTCCGGGTTCCGCAGCAGTTCGCCACAGATCAGACCGATCAGCATCGTCACGAAGGCCGGCACGAAGTTCAGTGTCGTGTAACCGCCTGGATTGCCCTCGTAGACTTCGCTCCGCGGAAAGAGGTTCAGGAACCACTGGTCGAAGACCGCCGCGAGATTCGTGTGGATGGACCAATGGGCGAAAAAGCCCGTCAGCTGCCCCGCAGCGCCCGCCGTCGCCTCCGCTGGAGCCGCCCCCAACGGATACAGCGCAAAAAGCAGCCAGGTCGCCGCCAGCACCGCCGCTCCCGCGATCACTTGGGTGCGGAGCGCGCGACCGGCGAGCAGGGCGAGAAAGGGATAGCCGAGTCCGATCTGCGAAAGCACGTTCGTGAAGAGCCACTGCGTTTCTTTCGCCCGGGTCGAGGAAAGAAACACGCCCAAGAGGATGAGCAGGAGCGACCTCGTCCAGGCATGGACCATGATCCGTCCGCGGCTTTCCCCGAGCGAGGCGCGTTTCGCGTAGGAGTAGGGCACCGCGACCCCGACGATGAACATGAAGGCCGGCTGGATCATGTCCCAGAGGGCGAAACCGAAGAGGTGGAAATGACTCAGCCACTCCGGATGCGAGGTCTGGAAGCCGACCCATTTCAGAAAGGCCGAATCCGAGTCCTTCGCCAGCGTCGCGAGTCCGAAACCGTTCACCGCCAGCAAAATCATCACCGCCCCGCGATAGGCATCGAGGGAAAGAAGGCGGCGTAGGGGAGCCGCCTCGGATGCGTCGGGTTTGGCCATGGGTGAAGAGGAAGGGATTATCAATCCTACCCGCTTGGGTCGCCGGGAGGGAAGGGGATTTTTTGGTGGGATCGCGGGAGGAGGCAGAAGCGCGCTTCACGATTCCCCGGTTGCGCCCCTCCCATCTTCTCGCTACGCTTCGTTCCTTTCCGGGCCTGTAGCTCAGCGGTTAGAGCAGGGGACTCATAATCCCTTGGTCCAGGGTTCAAATCCCTGCGGGCCCACCGTTCATTTTCAATAAGTTATGACGTAAGCAGTTGCGGTTTAGTTGGTAATGATGCCACTCAAAGTGGCTACAAATTTCTTGCGATTGCCCCGGTTTTCCCGATTTTGATGCCAGTTGCCCGGTGTTCGTGGCTACAAAAGTGGCAGCAAAATGAGCGAAAAATATCTTCCGGGTGGAGTCGTGCAATTCCGCGGAAAGAAGTATCTCCTTTTCCGCAGATCCAAGACTTCTGGCACTCCATTGAGCATCCGAGTCGTTCAAGGCGGGAAGCGGCATTTGGTGTCTACCGGACACGGCGACCTCACCCTCGCGAAAGCGAGGGCCAAGGAGATCCTCGAAGAGATCTTCGACGGGAAGGTCAAGAAGGTAAAACCGAAGGGGCAGCGCGTCTCGACCGTCGCAGAGATTATCGAAGCGTTTCAAGCGGGTGACCGGCACGTTCGCCCGCAAACCCTGAAGGAATACGAAAACTGCCTCGTTCGCATTCTGACCGAAACCAAGGGGATCAAAAAAGAAGCCGCGAAGAAGCTGCGGATCTCTGAGCTCACCGGTGAGCTAGTCCGACAATTTCAATCGTTGAGGCAGGGGAAGGGTAGGGGAGTGGACTACGTTACCGCCGCAAAGGCTAACACTGGGATCAACTCGGCCGTTCGCCAGGCACGCGGCCTCTTTTCCAGAAAGGCCCTAACGATCTATGAGCGTGCGAACCTTGAGATCCCAGAGAGCATCAACGGCTTTCTAAGGTCCCCCTTCCTCAAGGAACTAAGCCATCGGTATTCGGACAATCCCATTCCACAGGAACAGATCGCCGGTCCCTCGGCGAGTTCTCGAACAGGATAGCTCGAGCAGCAGTCGGTGACAAAGATCCTGAGCCTGCCCGGCAGCGCCGCGATGCGATCGGCCCACGCGCCCCGGCTGAGGGACCTCATGTCGCAGAACTGAAGATATTGTTCGTTTTTGGCGGGATCCGGGATCAGGCCGTGTCCGGAAAAGTGGATGAAGACGGTGTCGTCCGGACCGACCGCCGCGGCGAAGTCGTCGAATGCCGCCATCACCGCCTCGCTCGTCGCTCCTTCGCCCTGGATCTCGGTCATCTCCAAGGAAACTTCCCAGGCGGGTTCGGAAATGTTGTCCCTGAGCATGTTCCGAACGATGTGCCCGTCCGTCTCCACGCTGGTGTTGATGGCGCCAGCGTCGCCGGGATACCCGTTGCAAAAGACCAGAAACGCGCGAATCGCCGGCTGGGAAAAGCCCGTCGAACTCGCGAGAAAGGCGAAAAGGACGGCAATGACGAGTCGCAAGGCGACGGCGGGTTCGTTCGGTTTCATGGGATTGCGGAGGATTTGCTTTCCAACCGGTCGGCCTTGACGCCCCGCTCCTGCCTTCCCGTCAGGCTGACTCCCGTCGGTCGAACCTTCCCGGGTGAAGTCCGGGGTCGGCGGGGATCGGTCGGCCTGATTTCACCAATGAAGCAGGCCACTAATCATCGAATCACCCTAAGGGCGGGAGGGAAAGATCCCTTGCACGGCGATGATGAAATTGACCCCCAGGTAGGGCTGGAGATTATCCTTTTCCACATCGGGCGTCGCCGGCGTGGCTGCTGGAGTGCTAACGGGGGGACCTGAAACGAAGTTGGCCTTGTAGGGAGGTTTTGTGGGGGTGAATATTTTCAACTTGCTCGGCTGATTCGGCGTCGGCGGTGTCGGGGGCGTCGGGGCCGGGAGGATCGTTTCTTCTCCGCCCTCCTCTCCCAGTGCTCGGAACGTCAGACCCGGGCCGGTGCCGGCGTGAAGAGGGACCCGGCCGCGGAGATCGGGAAGGGCAAAGTTGGTCGTCCCGTTCCCCCCAAACTGGGTTCCTAAAATAGAGAAGAGGGCGGTGTTTTGTGCGATCGGCAGGAGCTGCCCGTCGCAAAAGGCCCACCCCTGAGGGGCGAAGTTTCCGGCGAACATTCGAATTTCGCCGATCAAGGCGTCCTGCGCCTCGGCTCTGGAGGGAGCGCCGAGGAGGATGGAGAAAGCGAGTGCGACAAGGGCGAGCAGCGTGGATTTCATCTTCATACCCCTTTTTCTATCAAAAATCGCCCCGCGTTCAAGCGGGAAGATCGCGGCGAGGTAGCGGCTTCGCTTTCCCCGACACGCGGCCCCCCCGTCGGAGGAAATCCTCAGGAGCCTCCAGGATTCTCCTTTGATCCCGGGGTGACTTTGGTTAGCCGCCGTAAAGCTTTAGGGTCGATGTCAGGGCCGCGCGGATCTCCCCTCGCAGCTCCTTCGGCTCCAGCACCTCCACTTGCGTGCCCCAACTCAGGATCCAGCGTCGGATTTCTTCAAAACTGCTGAGTTCGAGCGTCATGAGGAGCTCGTCCGCCCGTTTTCCTTTCCAAACGATCTGCTGGCTGGGATGCCAGCGACGCTCCGAGACGAGCCTTGCGGCCCATCCGGTAAAGCGCAGGCGGATGCGGCATCGCTTGCCCCGGTCGGTCGGACTGTGCCAGACTCCGAAGCTGCCACCGAGGTGATCGCTGAGGGAAAAATCGGCAGGACGGAGAAAGCGCACCTTCACGGAACGTGCCTTGCGGATACGCTGGAGGGCGAAGGTGCGCCGGGCCTTGCGATCGGGGTCAAAGCCGATCACATACCACCCACCGTCGAACTCGGTGAGATGATAAGGCTGGAGCCGCCGAGGCTCCCACTCCTCGCCGTCGATCTTGCGATAGTCGAAGCGGAGTTCGCAGGATTCGAGAATGGCTCGGGAGAGTTTTTCAAACAGGGTCACGTCCGCGGGCACGACCCCGGACTCCCGCGCCGAGAAGACTTCATCGAGATCGGACCAGCGGAAGGAGACCTCTCCGGAGAGAGAGGCGGAGAGGCGGCGAAAACTTTCGCGCAGCGTCGCTTCAAGTGGGGATCCCTGAAGTGGAGCGATGGCTTTCCGGGCGAGAAAGAGGGCGACGATTTCCTCAACGGAGACCTTGAAGAGAGGGAATCCGTGAACGGGGCGATTGTAGAAATAGCCGTGACGGAGGTTGTCGTAGGCGAGGGGCAGACCGAGTTCCCTCTGCATGAAGGTGATGTCGCGTTGGATCGTCTTGGCCGTGACCCCGATCTCTTCGGCAAGGGTGCGGCAGTTCGGGTAACGTTCGCGGCTGACGGACTGGTGAATCGACGAGATTCGTTCGGTCGGACGCCGTGTCCCTCCCTGGCGGTTTTCGGCGGGGGATTTTGCTGAAGAGGAGGCGCGTTTTTTCATCGGCGGGAATCTAACTCCAATCGGGAAACTTCCCCACACTTTTTGCAGGAACCAGTCGGCCTAGGCCCGGCTTTCCCCCCAAGCCCGGGCAGGATCCGTGCCCGTGAAAAGCAACCGGAGCATCATCCCAAAGCAGCCGAGAAGGGCGCCAACGGAGGCGAGCAGCGTGTCCTTGTGTGCGTCCCAGACATCGCCCTGAGTGCCGAGGAAAGCCATGCCGGCCTCACCCCCGTAGAGGATGGCAGCGGCCCATTCGAGGAGTTCGTAGAAGAGGGAGGTCGCCATGACGAAGGTGAGCACGATGAGGTGGCTCCAGAAATTCCGGCGGGGTTTCAAGGCAAAATAGAAGGCCTCGCGATAGGGGCGGGCGAACAGGATCCCATAAAGAAAATGGACGGCGCGGTCGAAGTGATTCCGCGTCTCGGCTCCGTTGGAATCGGTGACGGGAGCGCCGGAGATGGCCGACCACCATTCGCGGTAGGGCACCTCGGAATAGGTGTAGTGGGCCCCGATCGAGTGGAGGCACAGAAAGCCAAGGGCGAGGAGGTAGGAGGTCTTCGAGAAAACAAACCAGCGGCTCGTTGCAAAAAGGATCGTGAGGCCAAAGGCGATGATGAAATGTTCCATCCACCAGTCGGTGCGGTTTCGCGGGGAGATCCCGAGGAGGACGGTGAGGAGGAGGTAAGCGGCTCCGATCCCGAGAAGGAAGGGGCCGTGTCCAGGCGGCAGGGAAGGAGAGGGCTTCATATCCGGTGGCGAGTCGGGCAACCTGGGGAGGATGAAGGGGAATGCCGCTTTTGTCGAGGGGAGGGATGGGAGCGGGCGGGGGAAACTTCATCGCGGCGAATCGCCTGCATTGACACCCGATTGAGGTCGTTCCAGCATAAGCGCAAACGAATGAGCGATTTCCAGACCCACGCGCCAATCCTCCAAGCCACCGGTCAGAAGCAGCTGTGCCAGCGCGAGCGCCTTGAGAAGGTGCGAACCCTCGTCCACCCTTCTTCCGAATCGGCCAGCAGGGGACTCGCGGCCGAGGTCGCGGCCCTGATCCGGGACCGCGCCGCGGCCGGCGAAACAACGGTGCTCGGTCTGGCCACAGGATCAACGCCGGTTCCATTTTACCGCGAGCTGATCCGCCTCCACCGGGAAGAGGGGTTGAGCTTCGAATCGGTGACGACGTTCAACCTCGACGAATACTACGGTCTGCCGCGCGATCATCCCGAGAGTTACTTCCGCTTCATGTGCGACCAGCTCTTTGATCACGTCGATCTCGATCCTGCGCGCATTCACCTCCCCGATGGCACGGTCGCGATGGAGGCGGTCTACGACCACTGTCTCGATTATGAGCGGCGCATCGTCGACGCGGGCGGGCTCGACCTGCAGATCCTCGGGATCGGGCGGACCGGGCACATTGGTTTCAACGAACCGGGTTCCGCAGCCGAATCGATCACGCGGATGATCACGCTCGACCGGGTGACGCGGCAGGATGCCGCGGCGGATTTCATGGGAGTGGCGAACGTGCCGCGCTCGGCCATCACCATGGGGGTGGGCACGATCCTCGAGGCGAAGCGACTCGTGCTGATGGCGTGGGGGGCCAACAAGGCTTCGATTGTGCGCGAGGCGGTCGAGGGCAAGGTGACCGATCAGATTTCCGCGAGCTTCCTCCAACATCACGGCAACGCGACCTTCCTCGTGGACGAGGCGGCTGCTTCGAACCTGACGCGGTTCCGCTTTCCCTGGCTCGTGGGTCCGGTCGAATGGGATGCACCGATGAAAAAGAGGGCCGTCGTCTGGCTGGCTCGCAAGCTCGACAAGCCGATCCTGAAGTTGGTGGACGAGGACTACAACGAAAACGGCGCTGGCGGCCTGCTCGCGTCGACCTCGGAGGCTGCCTACGAGGTGAACATCGATATTTTCAACCGGGTTCAGCACACGATCACGGGCTGGCCCGGGGGCAAGCCGGGAACCGACGATTCCCGGCGTCCCGAGCGCTCGGAGCCGTTCCCGAAGCGGATTCTCGTCCTCAGTCCCGAGCCGGCCGACGCGCTCATCGGAATGGGTGGGACCCTGTCGCGCCTGCGTGAACAGGGGCACGAGGTGAAGCTGGTATTCCAAACCTCGGGCAACCTGCGGGTCGCGGACGTTGCAGCCTTGAACTTCGCCCGGGTCGTCATCGAAATGGCCGAGACAAGTCACTCGCCGGAATGGGAGAGCCAGACGGCTTACGCGAGGTCGATCGTGGAGGCCATCGATGCGAAGGGAGAGTTCGGAATCGACCCGGATTTTGTCCGGAAACTGAAAGGGCTCATCCTCCGCGGCGAAGCCCGCGACGCGACCTCTGCCTGTCACTTAAAATACCGTGATAATCATTTCCTTGATCTGCCTTTTTACGAAATTGGGAGATATCGGCGGTTTCGGTTTGAGGAGGCCGACGCCGAGGCTGTGGGTGCGATTTTGGAGCAGTTCCAGCCCCACAGCATCTATGCGACCGGAGACGCCAGCGACCCTAGTTCGCCTCAGGCGATCGCTTTTCGGGCATTCACCGCAGCGTGGAGATCGCTCGGGGACAGTCCGTTCCAGGAGCAGAGTCGGGTGTGGCTCTATCGGGGCCGCGACCGTCCCTTTGAAGCCCACGAGATCGATATGGCCGTCCCGATGAGTCCCGATCAGTTGGAGGAGAAGGCGGAGTCGATCCGGCGCTTCATGTCGATCAACGAGGAAGACCTCAACGCTCCGGCGCGTAATCGCGAAATCGCGGCGACCTATGACGCCCTCGGTATGGCGGAATACGAGGCGATCGAGGCTTTTCGGCGCTGGAGTCCGGTGTGATTTTCCTCCCTAGATGCGATGGGATTTCGTTTCGAAGTGCGGGTAAAGCCGAACGCCAAAGTCTCAGGGTTGGAGAAGCAGGCCGACGGCACTTGGATCGCACGGGTGAAGGCACCGCCGTTGGAGGGCAAAGCGAACGAGGCAGTGATCAGGCTCGTGTCAGAATATTTCGGAGTCAACAAGGCTCAGGTGTTGATCCGGATCGGTATGAAGGGGAGGCTCAAGCAACTCGAGATCCTCGGTTCGGGTGAAAAGACCCCCTGACCGACCGGAACGGATTCGTTCTGGAAGCGATCGGCTGGCGAACGGCACCGAGAACCTGCGCTCAATGCCCCAGAAGCAATGAGGGGACAAGGAAGGCATGCTGTTCGATGAGGCCCAGCGTGCCGTGCCAGCTCAGGTATTGGCTTATCCAGACAACCAAAACGTAGGTGGCGACGACGGGCAGGGCGGCGAGCTGGGCGACCCAGCGCGAGATCCGGCCCGGGGCGGACTTGCGGCGCTGAGACCGCGAGAGAGCCCAGCCGAGGAGGAGTCGCGCTGGAAAAAGAAACAGGACGAAGATAACGTTCGGGAGCCAGGCGACCTCGGACGGGGTGAGTTCCACCTTCAGCAGGTAGGGCGGCAGGGCGAACAGCAAGGTTGTGGTCAGAGCCAGCCACGAGGCAACGGGAGCCCTGCCCAAGTCAAGGCGAGCGGCTAGGGGAGTGAAGAATTCATCGAACCTCCCGGTGAGAGCAAAACGGGTCTGGAGAAGTGGCAGATGGAGCGCCGAGACGGCGAGGCAAAGGGATCCAAGAAGGGAGAGCAGCAAAGAAATTCCCGGGTTCGCGAAGCCGGAAGCCGTCATAAGAATCAAGACAGGAACCGCCAACCAAAGGGCCGCCCCCGCAAAACCAAGGGCGCCGAGGCGCAAGAAATGGAGGGGATGCAGTCGTTGCAGGGCTCCGAGGAAAGATTGGAGCGACGCCTTCCACGAAAACTCCGAGCCGAGCCAACGGAAAAAGCGCCACGGGGCCGGCCAGAGGAAGTGCCGCCATTTTCCGCCGCGGATCACCGCTCCGAAGAGGTGGAGCGCGGTGAGGAGGACGACCACGACCAACAGGACGCGAAGCGTGGCGCTGTTCGCGCTGTCCGGGGCGATGAGCTCGGCATCGCACCAAAAGCGGTGGATGAGCCTCGCGGGGATCAGGGCGATCCACCCGGCGAGGAGAACCTTCCCCAACCGTGTGAAACCGGCCAATCCGACCCAGCCATCCCGGAAGCGCCCCGATCTTGCGACGCGACCTGAGGCTTCGAGAAGATACCCCAGGCTCAGGAGATTCAACACCGGGACCCCTGAAATCACCGCGAGAACGGAAATCATGGTAGCGGCGCCGATGACAAAATCGAAAGCGCGTCCAATCATGGCCGCCAAGGCGGCGAGAGTCGGGGGCGTGGGGGATTTTTCTCCCACGGTGGCATCCACGGGAAAGGGCAGGGCGGACGGGGACGGCATCACCGAGCGAAGACGTGGCGGGCTGTGAGACGGTTACAAGGACTTTCGCCCCACACTGCTTGATTTGCGTTGCCGGAACGATACGAATACGTGAGGATGAAACGCATCTCTCCTACGCCGCCCGGCGTAAAACTAACCGTTCCTAATCAATCGAATGAAAACCTCCGTTCCCTCCCTGTTGTTCCTGGGCCTCCTCTCAAGTCCCGTGGTCAAAGCAGAAACCGAAGTCAATCGGGCCATGCTTGGCATGTTCCAGCCGATCATGGAAGCCGCCGAAAACCCGGCGAATCCCTTGTCTGCCGAGAAGATTGACTTGGGTCGGATGCTTTACTACGACACGCGCCTCTCGAAGAACCGCACGGTCTCCTGCAACTCCTGTCACGACCTCGCCAGTTTCGGCGATGACGGCCTTGCCACCTCGAAAGGGATCGGAGGCCAGCTCGGCGGGCGTTCCGCTCCGACCGTCTACAATGCCGCCATTCACATCGCGCAGTTCTGGGATGGCCGCGCCGCCGATGTCGAAGCCCAGGCAGTGGGTCCGATCCTCAACCCGATCGAGATGGGCATGCCGGACGAAAAGTATGTCATCAGCCTGTTGAAGTCGATCCCAGGCTACGTGGAGGCTTTTGCCAAGGCGTTTCCGGAAGAGACGGAGCCCGTCACCTATGCAAATGTGGGTAAGGCGATCGGTGCGTTTGAGCGCAAGTTGATGACTCCCTCGCGATTCGATGATTTCCTGAAGGGGGATGAGGGCGCTCTCACCGACGGCGAGAAACACGGGTTGAACCTCTTTGTGACAACGGGTTGCACCGTTTGCCACAACGGCATGGGAGTCGGTGGGCACCTCTACCAGAAGCTCGGGCTCGTGAAGGAGTGGCCGACCAAGGATCTCGGCCGCTTTGAAGCCACGAAAAACGAGGCCGACAAATATTTCTTCAAGGTTCCGAGCCTTCGCAACATCACAGAGACCGCTCCTTACCTTCACGACGGCACCGTCGCGACGCTTGAGGAGATCGTTTCCAAAATGGCTGAGTTCCAGCTCGGCCGCACGCTCTCGGCGGAGGACACGAAATCGATCGTCTCGTTCCTCGGTGCGTTGAAGGGCCGGGTCGATGAATCGTTCGTCAAGCAGCCTGAACTCCCGGCCGACGGTCCGGACACCCCGAAGGGTGACTCCTGAACCATCGTCTTGACCCTCTCAGGGTTCTCGAAGCACCGGGGTTTTCTCCCCGGTGCTTTTTTTGTGCTGGGAGGGAGCTGGGTGTCTCCTCGGTGGGAGTGGGGCAATTCGGGGAGTTGCGCGGCTCTACGTTCAGACTTTGCATTTTGCATTACATATATTGTAGGAAGTTATAAATGAAGTCGCAAGATCCGATACACTTGGCTTTTGCTAAGATTTCCCCCGGTTGGCGCGTTTTCGGAGGTGCTGGCGACGGGTTCTCTAGGCGGACGTTCCACATGGAATGTTCCGGCAGCTGGGCAGTCAGCAGGTCTAAAACGTTTACTGAACCGCGTTTGTGAAATCACCCCTCGTTCGGCTCCGAGCCCTGCTTGCATTAGCGATTGAAGGAAGGTCGTGATCGCTTAGGTTCTCTTTCCAATCGTCACTGTCTTCTTTCATGCAAATCCGTGTTTCCCGATGCCTCCTCGCCGGTCTTCTGGTATTCTCCCTGGGAGTCGAATCCTCTCATGCCTTCCTTGGTGGCCTCTTCAAGCGCAGTGAGGACAAGAAGGTGCTCAGCGCCGAGCAACTGGGTTCACAGCAATCGAAGGCCGCCGAGATGCTGGCCAAGGCCAAGTCTTATGAAGCGAGCGGGAAGAACCGTCAGGCACGCGACACCTACAAAAGCATCAGTCAGAGCTATGGTCGCACCGATGCCGGAACGGAGGCCAAGTTCGGCTATGCGCGCATGCTTGAGGCTGAGGGCGAAGAGCGAAAAGCCTTTGAGCAATATCAGGAGCTGATCAGCAACCACCGCAACACGCCGAATTTCAATGAGGCGGTCAAACACCAGTTTGGGATCGCCGAGAGCCTCCGCACGAGCGAGCGCAAGGGATTGCTTGGGGTTGGCGCCGCGATCCAGCCGTCGAAACTGATCGAAATGTTCGAACAGATCAGCACGAGTGCCCCCTTCACCGAATACGCCCCGAAATCGCTTCTCGCGATCGGCTACGTGCGTTCGGATGTCGGAGAGATGGATCCGGCGATCGCAGCATTTCAAAAGGTCGTCGACAAATATCCGGAGACCGAGACGGCCAAAGAGGCGCAGTATCAGATCTTCAAGCTCCGCGGGGTCACCGCCGAGAAGTCGAACAGCCCGGTCAAGGACCGCGCGCAGGTTGAGGCGGGGCTCGATTTCGTGAATCAGAATCCCGAGGACCAGCGCGCCAGTGAGATCAAGTCGGATCTGCAGAGCATCGACGAGCGGTCGATGGAGAAGCTCTACAACACCGGGACGTTTTACGAAAAGAGCGGCAAGCCCGACTCGGCCCGAGTTTATTACCGCGAGGTCGTGAAAAATCCGAACACGAGCTGGGCGTCCAAGGCTCAGGAGCGTCTTGCCGTTCTGGATGGCCAGGCCAACTCGGTTGAAAAGAAGGCGGGGATGTTTGGTCCCAACCCTCTGAAGAAGGATCGGGTGGAAATGCGCACCGCAGAGGACGAGGTCGTTCCCCTGCCCGCTCCGGCAGTGGCCGCGCCTGCGCCGGTTCCCGCTCCGGCACCGACCTCTTCCATCCCTGAGGTTCCCCCTGCTCCGGCCCAGTGAATCGTCCGTGGCGGGCCCGCAACTCCCTGCCGGGCGTTTTCCCGCAGCCCGGCAGGTTCTTCCGGCTTGTCTTTTCCCCATTCCCGCCTAGTATCGAGATGATCCTTGGAGGAGCCTTTTCATGAATTTTCGGACCTTTTCGCTTTTTCTGCTCGCTCTTGCCGGGCTTTTCTTCAGCGGTTGCGCGGGCTACCAACTGGGCGAGGTAAAGCCGGGAACCTATGCCGGGATTGAGAAAATCCACGTGCCCCCCTTCAAAAACCTGACCCTCGAGCCGCGCCTCTCGAGTCTGGTCACCAACGCCGTGCTGACGGAACTCCAGTCGGATGGCACCTATCAAGTGGCGACGCGCGAGCGGTGTGATGCCGTGCTCGTCGGCACCATCCGCGAGATCCGGAAGCGCCAGCTTCGAGCTGTCCGCACGGATACCCTGCGCTCGCGCGAACTGAGCCTCTACCTTTATGTGGAGTTTCACCTCGAGGACCCCACCACCGGCCAGCGCCTTGGGAAACGGGGCGATGATGAGAACAGCGACGGCAGTGACGACGAAGCCGCCGCGGGAGATCCCGTCGATGGCAAGGCCGCCGAAGAAATCATCTACGGTGCCCGACAGGGCCTCGTCATCGGAGAGACGATCCAGTTTGTTGATGACAGCTATCAGGTGGGTGAGCGCAGCGCGCTGTCGGTCGCCTCCGAGGATTTGGCCGACAAACTCGTTTCGCAGCTTGCGAACGGCTGGTGAGCCGGGCCCGCCCCTTTCCCGGACTTTTCACCTTGAATCCGCTCGATCCCTCCGGTCTCGTTCAGCTCGTCGCGACTCCGATCGGGAACCTCGGAGACATCACCTTTCGCGCCGCCGAATCGATTCGTCAGGCCGATATCGTCGCCTGCGAGGATACCCGGCACTCTCGCAGGCTCCTCGAACACCTTGGTATTCGGGAAAAGGAACTCGTCGCCCTGCACGACCACAACGAGCGCTACCGGGCAACGTCGCTCGTTGAGCGGGTCAGGGACGGAGCACGGCTCGTCTATCTCTCGGATGCCGGCATGCCGGGCATTTCTGATCCGGGATATCGTCTCGTCAACGCCGCCCACGAAGCCGGGGTGCGGGTCGAGGTGCTACCCGGGCCCTGCGCCGTGGTGACGGCTCTCGCCGGGTCGGGAATGCCAAGCGACGCCTTCTACTTCGGGGGCTTCCTTTCCGTGAAGTCGGGACGCCGAACTCGCGAGTTGAGTGAATCGCTTGAACGGCGCGAGACTTCGATTTTTTATGAGTCCCCCCACCGTCTCGGCGGCACTCTCGAAATCCTCCAGAAACTGGCTCCCGACCGAGAGGTCTGCGTCGCGAGAGAATTGACCAAACGATTCGAGACCTACCATCGGGGTAATGCCTCCGCGCTCAGCGCCTATTTCTCGGCCCATTCGCCAAAGGGGGAAATCACTCTGCTGATTCGTGGCCTGGGGAGGGAGTGAGCCTGCCCGGCACGAAAGTGGGGTGGGGCCACTCGACCCCACCCCGGCTTTTCATCTCTTCACCAATGTCCCGAAGGACAAAAGGATCCCGTCACCTGAGTGCCGCGCCCTCTTGCTGAGGCAGGGGCAACGGGAGGATTCCGCGGTCGGGGAGCCTGGAGCTCTTCTGATGCCTTTGCGGGGACGAGGGGCGTCCCGTTTCGCGGCGGCGACGTTTATCGTAGCGTTGCTGAAGGTAAAAACCCCTTTCCCTATCCTGTCCCCTATTTTCCGGAGGCTGATCTTCAGAAAAGCCCCGTTGAATGAGGAAATATTCCCGTCCGTTGTTTGCGCGTGTTCCCATCTCTCTGACTGGATTTGCGGCGTTGACCCCTGCTACCCCGGACTCCTTCGAGGCTCCACTGCCGGTTCTCAGTCGGCGCGGAGGCGTTGGCGGGTTGGCTTTCAGGGAACGGGGGGCAGCGCGGCAAGGGTTTGTTCGTGTCGGAGCATTTTAATATAATTTCCATAATTAAGCAATCTTTTTATAATTCTCGCGCCATTTTCCGACCTTTTCTCCTTCGGTTGCCGAACTTCCCGGCTTTCTTACAAAGGGAACGGTTTCCGTTTTCCGTTCCCCGGGCTATCCTGACCGGGTTGGCTTCGCCGGCCGCTGGTTCATGAAATCCCTTCCCCCTCGCTCTTTTGCCGCCCGACTCTCTCCGCCGATTTCGGCGATCACCGCCTATGATTATCCGACGGCCAGGCTCTGCGACGAGGCCGGAGTGCAGTTGATCCTGGTGGGAGACTCTCTAGGCATGATGGTGGCAGGAGACGAGGACACCACCTCGGTGACGCTCGAGCAGATGGTTTACCACACGACGATCGTGCGTCGCGGGGTGACGCGGGCGGTGGTGGTCGCGGACCTTCCCATCCATTCCTATGACACCCCCCCACAGGCCCTCGCCAGCGCCCGGCGCCTCGTCGAAGCAGGAGCCGATGCGGTGAAACTCGAAGGGGGATGGGAGCAGGTGGGTCAGGTCGAAGCGATTGTTGCGGACGGACTTCAGGTCTGTGGCCATCTCGGAATGTTACCGCAGCATGTTCGAGAAGAGGGCGGATACCGGAAGAAGGGGCGAAGCGAAGCCGAAGCAAAATCTCTCGTCGAGGCGGCTCTGGCTCTCGAATCGGCCGGAGTTTTCGCCATCGTCCTCGAAAGCGTCGTAGCGGAGGTCGCCGCTGCAGTGACGTCCCGTCTCCGGATCCCGACCATCGGAATCGGCTCGGGTCACCGTTGCGGCGGACAGGTGCGCGTCGTCCATGATGTCACCGGAGCCTTCCCTTGGTTTGTCCCCCCCTTTGCCAAGACCCACGGGAACGTCGCCGAGGTCACCCGCGAGGCGCTTTCCGCCTTTCTTGAGGAGGTTTTGGATTCCCATAAGCGGGGCTTCCCGGACTAAAAAAAGACTTGCGCGCGTTAGGGGGAAGGGAGAGAATCCCCTGTCCCTGAGCGCGCTTAGATCAGGAGTTCGTGCCGCCCCTTCCACCCCCTCCCGGGCGCGAGTCTGCTCTCCAACAGATTAAGGGACACTTCCCGGAAGTTTCTCGATTCGTGTCGGGTGCTTTTGAATTTCCGGTGTTTCTGGATTTCAGATCCTGTCGAACCTTTTCATCCCTGATTCCGTTTTCCCCCCGCCGCATCCCAAGGGATCGAGCTTGCCCCCTTTCCAATGAGCGAATCCGAGTCTTTCGCAGAATCCAGTCGTCCAGACGCCGGGAATCTTCCCCCAAAAGCCACCGCTGATGAAGCGGCTCCGGTTCGGAAGCGCGCTCCGCGCAAAACGGCAGCAGCAAAAAAGACGACTGCTCGAGCCCGCTCGACGAAGCCCTCCAAGGCGGCGATTTCCGAAACGGATCGGGGGGAGAAAGTGTCGCCTCCCACCGCAAACGAACCCGTGGAGCGAGCCCGCCCGGCGCCGGAGGCTCCTGCCCTCGATCGTGATACGCCTCCTGCTCCGTCCGCGACGGCTGACCGTGGCGATGCTTCCAGTTCGGGAGAGGGTGGCGTTCGCCGAGGATCGGGGCATCAGGGAAATCAGGGGCAGCCCGGACCCGGGCAAGGCCAGGCGGGTGGAGGGCGGAAACGCAATCATCGCAAGCGCCGCCGGAACAAGGGCAATCGCGACTTTGCATCCGAGGGTAACGAACGCCCCCCTCAGCCGCCCTCCCGGCAAGGCGCGGACGGAGACGACTTCGATGAATCCGATGCCTCCGAAGAGGAAGACACCGACTCGGGTGAGGGCCCGGAAGGCACCGGCGAGGGCGGCGAGCCGCGGCCCTTCAAAACCCGCAAACAACGCTTCCTCGAGAGGAAGGAGAAGGAACGCGCCCGCGAAATGGCTGCACTCGAATCCTCTCCGGCGATCGAGTCTGAGGGCATCGTCGAGATTTCTCCGAAGGGGTTTGGGTTTCTGCGCGAGCGGATTCGCGGCTTTCAACAATCGCCGAAGGATGTCTTCATTACCCCGGAGGTGGTCCGCATTTATGGGTTGCGAGACGGCCACATGGTCCGCTGCGTTTCGAAAATGGGGGTCCGCGGCCCGCAGTTGATCGAGCTGCTCGCGATCAACGGCAATCCCCCGGAAGATTGCGCCCGCCTCCCGTATTTTGAAGAGTTGACGGCGATCAACCCGAACAAGAAACTCACCCTCGAGACAGAGCAAGGGCGCCTCACGACCCGCGTGATCGACCTGGTCGCTCCGATCGGGCGTGGTCAGCGTGGGCTCATCGTTGCTCCGCCCCGAACCGGAAAGACGACCTTCCTCCATCATATCGCCCAGGGGATCCTGAAGAATTACGAGGACGAAATCCATTTGATGGTGCTACTCGTCGACGAACGTCCTGAGGAGGTGACGGATTTTGAGCGTTCCTTTCCCGATGTCGAGGTGTTCTCGAGCTCCAATGATGCCGAGGGCAAGGATCACACCCGCATTGCGCTGCTCGCCACCGAGCGGGCCAAGCGCCTCGTCGAAGGCGGTCGCCACGTGGTGATGTTGATGGATTCGATCACCCGGCTCGCCCGCGCCTTCAACAGCCAGATGCGCGGTGGTGGGAAGCGCGGCACCGCCAGCGGGGGCCTCATCGTCGGGGCGCTCGAAGTGCCCCGACGGATCTTCGCAGCAGCGAGGAACACGCGCGAGGCCGGCTCTCTCACCATCATCGCGACCGCTCTTGTTCAGACCAATAGCAAGGCCGACGAGGCGATTTTCCAGGAGTTCAAGGGAACGGGGAACATGGAGCTCGTCCTCGACCGGCAGCTGGCGCAGGGTTACATCTACCCCGCCGTCGATATCAACAAGTCCGGCACCCGTCGTGAGGAGCTCCTTCTCCCGCCGCATCTGCTCGAGAAAATTTACGTGATCCGCCGCGGTCTGAGCGGCTATCGCCCGGCCGATGCGATGGAGTGGCTCAACCGCTGCATGCAACGCTACCCGAGCAACGCGCAGATGCTCATGGACATCAAGGTCTCGGCTCTGACCTGACGGGGCCCGGCATTGTCCGAGGGTGGTTTTGCGGGGATTGCGGTTGCGGTCCTCACGGGTTTCTGCTAGCGATCCCGGTATGAGTGAGTATGTCGAAGTCACGAGACGGGGCCTGGGCAGCCGGGGTAAGGATTCGATCGGTGGCGCCTTTGCCGGACTCATTCTCGTCTTGATCGGGACCTACCTTCTCTTTTGGAATGAAGGCCGGGCCGTGAAACGCTACGAGGACTTGCAGGAGGGGGCGGGAGCAGTCATCTCCATCGCCTCAGACCGGGTCGATCCCGCGATGGAGGGGAAGCTCGTCCATCTTACCGCCGAAACCGAGACAGATGCCCCCCTCCGTGACGAGGCTTTTGGAGTCACCGTCCAGGCCGTGAAGTTGATCCGCGAAGCGGAAATGTATCAATGGGTCGAGGTTGTCCAAACCGAAACCAGAGAAAAGATCGGTGGCCGCACTGAGGAGGTGAAAACCTACAGCTACGAGAAGGAGTGGCGCAGCAGCCCGGTTGATTCGAATCGTTTCAAGGTCCCGGCGGACCATCGCAATCCCACCGAGATGCGCTACCAAGGGACGGCCTTGACGGCCCGGCCGGTCATTTTTGGTGCCTTCACCCTCCCCGACTTCCTCGTCGCCCGAATAGGTGGGGCCCGTCTTCTCCCGATCGACAGCCTCGAAAACGCCGTCGAGGAGATCCGCTCCGTCGCAACGCTCGATAGCGGTCTCGTCTACTTTGGGAACGACCCGAAGTCTCCCGTCGTCGGAGACCTCCGAGTCCGTTTTCTCAACGTCCCCACCGGTCCCGCCAGTCTCGTTGCCCAGCAGAGCGGATCGACCTTTGTTCCCTACACGACAAAGACCGGGGGGCTCGTCGAGCTGCTCGAGTCAGGGCAGCTTAGTGCCATAGACCTGTTCCAGATGGCGCAGGATCGAGAAAAGAGGTTCACCTGGGCGATCCGCGTCGGTGGATTCTTCCTTCTCGCCATCGCGTTCTCGATGATCCTGAGGCCGATTGCCGTGCTCGCGAGCATCCTGCCTTTCCTCGGCCGCCTGGTTGGCGCGGGCACGACGATCGTCGCCTTCCTTTTTTCCGGAATCGTCTGGGGGCTGACCGTGTCCCTCGCCTGGATTTACCACCGCCCGCTGCTTGGAGCTGTCATTCTCCTGGTGACAGCCTGCCTTCTCTTCCTGATCGTGAAGCGCGTCCGTCGTCCTGCTGGACCGCCCTCGCTCCACGAGACACCTCCGCCGCTGGCGTAAGCTCGGAGTCGGCTACCCGATTGCGACCGTCGATCTTCTAACGTTTGCTCAGTCTCGAGAAGAGGCGAAGCCCGAGTCCGAGGAAAAGCAGATTTGGCAGCCACACCAACAGGTGCGGGTAAAGGTGCGCGCTTTCCTTCATCATTCCGGCGATACTCAGGAGGGTGTAGTAGCTCACCGCAATCCCCATCGCGACGATGAATCCTGCCGTGCTCTCCCGACGTTGGGCGGTGATTCCGAGCGGCACACCGATGAGGGCAAAGGTGAGGCAGGAAAGGGAGAAGGCGAACCGGGTGCTCAACTCGGTGCGGCACTCCGCGCGAATCTCCGAACCAAGGGCCGGATCCATCGAGCGTTCGAAGAGCTGGCCAAGCGGCAGGTTTACCGGCTTGTGGATCACACTGGTGCCGCGTTGCTTGAACTCCTCCACCGACACGCCGACGGGGGCTTCCCGCATGTAGATCGGCTGGGCTGTGTCGTGGAAGTCGCCGCCCTCCCCCTTGGTGAGGATGCTAACGTCCTTCATGTCTAGCAGCATCTCCGGATTCGGGCTGTCAAAGTCGACGGTGACCTTCGCCTCTTTGGCGTAGACGACCGCCTGGGGCTCGAAGTTTTCCATCTTGATAAGCTGGAGGCTTTTCAAGATGCCGTCCTCCTTGTTCGCGAAGACGAGATGGTCGGGCAGCTCATCCATCACCTGCTGGTCCGGGAAGAGCAACATCGGTTCGCGTTTCATCAGATTGAAGAGCGAGGCTTTCATTCCCTCCATTTCCGTCTTCGCCCAGGGGGTGATCGACAGGTTCACCCAGGCACAGATCGCCGTGAAGAAAACCGCGACCAAGCCCACCGGCATGCAAATCCGCCACATGCTCAGGCCGGCCATGCGCATGGAGATGAACTCGCTATCGGCGGAGAGACGCCCGAAGGTGAGCAGGATCGCGGTGAGGAAGGAAAAAGGGATCGCGAGGCTCAGCGAGATCGGGATGACGAGGAGGATGAACTTCAAAACGAATCCCAGGCTGATATCGGGACGCTTTGCCAACTCGCGCAGGATCTCCTTGAAGACATTCCCCAGCACGAGGATGATGATGATGACCGCCACCGCGTAAAGAGCGGAGACCAGCACTTGGCGGGCGATGTAGCGATCGAGCAACTTCATCCTTGGATCTGGAACGTTCCGCGCCACGAATTCTTGGGCGAACGAATGCGCCATCTTCGCTCTTCGTTGATGATCGGCAAGCCTGAACTGTTCCCTGCCGCCGCTCTTGACTCTCCCTCTCTCGCGGTTCATCTTGCGTCTGCTCTGACAGGGGCGCGGTTCGCCGCTGAGATCGCCACCCGGCGAAACCCTTCGAACCTGATGCAGGTCATGCTGCCGCAGGGAGTCACCGATGAATTGCCCGCCACCATCCGCCTCCCGCGTTTTCGGAGCCCTCTCCGTGTCGGTGTCATGTCCGTGGTTCCCTGCATCGCGAGTCGAACCCATCCCTTTTCCGTTACCGGCTCCGGCCACAACCGTATACCTTCAAGCGCTACCAAACTCCCCTACCTTCCACCGTTGACACCCGCCTCATGTCCTCCACCTCACCCCTGCCCGCCTCCTCCCGCGTCTACGTCGAAGGTTCCCTGCACCCGGATGTCCGCGTGCCCATGCGTGAAATCGCCCTCAGCCCGACCAAGGACTTCAACGGTCGCCTCGAAGTCAACGAGCCAGTCCGCGTCTATGATACCTCCGGTCCCTGGGGCGACACCAGCTACGCCGGCACCGTCGAGACCGGGTTGCCGCCGATGCGAGCGGAGTGGATCCGCCGCCGCGGCGATGTCGAGGAATACGATGGCCGCGCCGTCGAGCCTCGCGACAACGGCTACCTGACCGAGAATCACGCGGAATATGCCGCGGCCAAGCGCGAAGGCCTCCTCAGTCCGCTGAAGGCTCCGATCAATGCCCAGCGCCGTCCCCTCCGCGCCAGCGCCGGGCATCCCGTGACCCAGCTCTGGTATGCCCGACAAGGCATCATCACTCCCGAGATGGAGTTCATCGCGATCCGCGAAAACCAACGACAGATTTCGGATTTCGGATTTCGGATTTCGGATTTGGGCGATGACCTCGTCCGCAACGACCTTTCCAAGCAGCACCTCGGCTCGTCTCAAGATTCAATCCGCAATCCGAATTCCGAAATCCACAATCCCTACACCCCCTCGGTCTTCCGTCGTTTCCCCCAGCGCATCCCCGCCGAGATTACACCGGAATTCGTCCGCAGTGAAATCGCCGCGGGACGCGCCATCATCCCGGCGAACATCAACCACCCCGAGCTCGAGCCGATGATCATCGGTCGGAACTTCCTCGTGAAGATCAATGCCAACATTGGAAACAGCGCCGTCGCCTCGAGCATCGAGGAAGAGGTCGAGAAAATGCGCTGGGCCACCAAATGGGGTGCCGACACCGTGATGGATCTCTCCACCGGGAAAAACATCCACGCCACCCGCGAATGGATCCTGCGGAACTCGCCCGTCCCGATCGGCACCGTGCCGATTTATCAGGCCCTCGAAAAGGTGAACGGCAAGGCCGAAGATCTCACCTGGGAACTCTTCCGAGATACCCTCATTGAACAGGCTGAGCAGGGCGTCGATTATTTCACCATCCACGCGGGTGTCCTCCTCCGTTTCGTGCCCCTGACCGCCTCCCGCATGACCGGGATCGTCAGCCGCGGCGGCTCGATCATGGCCAAGTGGTGCCTCGCTCATCACCGGGAAAACTTCCTCTACACCCATTGGGATGACATCTGCGACATCATGGCCGCCTATGACGTCTCGTTTTCAATCGGTGATGGACTGCGTCCCGGTTCCATCGCCGACGCGAACGACAAGGCTCAATTTGGCGAACTCGAAGTGCAGGGCGAACTCACGAAGCGCGCCTGGGCCAAGGGTGTCCAGGTGATGAACGAGGGTCCCGGTCACGTTCCGATGCATTTGATCGAGGAGAACATGGCCAAACAACTTGAGTGGTGCCACGAGGCTCCCTTTTACACCCTGGGGCCCCTCACCACCGACATCGCCCCCGGCTACGACCACATCACCAGTGGGATCGGTGCCGCCATGATCGGTTGGTATGGTTGCGCCATGCTCTGCTATGTGACACCGAAGGAGCACCTCGGACTTCCCAACAAGGATGACGTCAAAGCCGGCGTCATCACCTACAAGCTCGCCGCCCACGCCGCCGACCTCGCCAAAGGGCACCCCGGCGCTCAATACCGCGACAACGCGCTCAGCAAGGCCCGCTTCGAGTTCCGTTGGGAGGATCAATTCAACCTCGGTCTCGACCCTGAGACCGCCCGGCAGTTTCACGACGAGACCCTGCCTCAGGAGGGCGCCAAGAGCGCCCACTTCTGCTCGATGTGCGGACCGCATTTTTGCAGCATGAAAATCACCGAGGATGTCCGGAAATATGCCGCCGAGCAGGGCTTGAACGAAGAGGAAGCTCTGGCCGCGGGCTTGGAGGAAAAAAGGAAAGAGTTTGTGGAGACCGGATCGGAAGTTTACACCACGGCCTGATGGGAGCCGGAGTAACAGCGACCCATACCGCTCTCCGGGGAGGGGGCGAGGCGCCGGTCGAAAAGGGGGCTCTTCGAGTCCTCCGCGCGGGCGTGCGCGATCCGGGAAGGCGCTGGGATCGCCCAAGACTTCGGCGCCTCGATGGTTGAGATAGGCGGGGTGTCCCCGTCGCGCCCTGTTCCCCCCAACCCGCTTCCGGACCCCTTTGAGAAAAGGATGGCGCCCCTACCCTCCGCGGATACGTTCATTCTTGGCAGTTTCGCGCTGGATCGCGACTCACTGCCCTCGGTAGCCCCCGTTTGCCTCAGCGCCCGAACCGGGTTACAGAAGGGGTCCGCCCCTCTTGGTTCGTCCGTTTGATTCCCCGATGGCCATCATTCCTCCGGAAACCGTCCAGCAGATCCTCGATGCGACCGACATCGTCGAGATGATCCAGGGCTATTTTCCCCTGAAGCGTTCGGGATCGAATTTTCAGGCCGTTTGCCCCTTTCACAACGAGAAGACACCGAGCTTCAACGTCAATCCCCATCGGCAGATTTTCCACTGCTTCGGCTGCCAGGCCGGGGGCGATGCGATCAAGTTCGTGATGCTTTACGAGAATCTCTCTTTCCCCGAAGCATCCAAGAAACTGGCCGACCGGGCCGGGGTGATCGTGATCGAGGAAACCCTCGATCCAAAGGATCTAGCAAAGCAGCGGGGCAAAAGCGACCTGATGCGGATGCAAAAGTCGGCGGCGGAATGGTTCCACCGGCTTCTCTTCAAGAGCCGGGAAGCGCAACCGGCGCGGGATTACCTGAAATCGCGCGGTCTCTCGATGGAGACTTCGCGGGCCTGGAAATTTGGCTATGCGCCGAACGATCAGCGCCTCTTCATGGACTGGGCGCGGGCGGAGGGATTTGCGGTGCCGCAACTCGTCGAAGGCGGCCTCGCGAAGTGGCGCGACGAAGGACGCCCAGGCGTTGGCGCCTACAGTTTTTTCCGGCAGCGGCTCATGTTCCCGGTGAACAACGACCTCGGGGATCCGATTGCCTTCAGCGGCCGGATCCTGTCTCCCGATCAGGGGGGCGGCAAGTATGTGAACTCTCCCGAGACGATTCTTTTCAACAAGGGCCGCAGTTTCTTTGGGCTCGACAAGAGCAAACGGGCCATCCTCAAGGCGAAGCGGGCGATCATCTGCGAAGGACAACTCGATCTGATTGCGGCCTTCGAGGCGGGAATCGAAAACGTCGTCGCTCCGCTCGGCACCGCCTTCACCCCCGATCATGCCAGAATCCTCAAACGGCACACCGAGGAGGTGATTCTCTGTTTCGACTCCGACAACGCGGGACTGAACGCGGCCTCAAAAGCCTTCCGCATCCTCGCTCCGAGCGGAATGCTCATTCGCCTCGCCCTGCTGCCGGAAGGAGAGGATCCCGACTCGCTCATCCGCAAGCGTGGGGCCGATGCCCTGCGCGAAATCCTCGAGGCGGCTCCAGAGTTTTTCGACTTCCAGATTGACCGTCGTGGTGGCAAGCTGAACCAAGGCAGTCTTCGCGACCGCCTCGCCTTTGCCCGAGAACTCTCCGCCGACATCGCTCTGATCGAAGACAAGATGATGCAGGATTCGCTCATCAGCCGGGTCACGATCCGACTGGGGGTCGGGGAGGACGACATCCGGAAACTGGTTCGCGATGCCATTGCCGCGAAGGCGCGGGCCGAGAAAGTCGTCCACAAGCGCGAGATGGTGCAGCAGCGGCGGAGCGAGAACGGGGCGGATCCCAGAGGTCGCGAGAGATCTCCCGGGCAGGAGGAAGTCTCTGCCTTCTCCCCGACGGTGGAGATCACGAACCGCTCGATCCGGCTGCTTTGCCGTGGCCTGCTCACAGAGCCAGGGGTGAAAAGCTCGGTCTCGACCGGTCCGGCTCCGGACTTTTTCCGCGATCTCACGGAAACGGAGTTGCTGACCCGGCTCTGGACCGCCGAGTTTGATCCCGCCTCTCCCGCGAGCGTGAACGCCTTCATCGGTCGGCTCCCCGAGGGAGAGCGGCAGATGGTATCAAGACTCCTCGCGGAGGAATCCGCGTCGGTCACCCCCGAATTGGCGCAGGAATGTCTCACGGCCCTCAAGCGGCAAGGAATCCAACGACAGATCTCGGTGACGAAGGCGCAGATGGGCGCTCCCGGTCTTCCCGAGCATGAAGTGAACCGGCTTGCCAAAGTCCTCCTTGACCTGCGGGGGCTGCTAACCGAAACTTAAGAGCTCCGCCCGGAGACGTTCTCTCTCTTTTTCCTTTTTGTCCGGAACATGGCCAACGATCAAGGCAACGGCAGCGGCCCCGAGCTCAGCAAACCAGCCGGGAAACGGACTTCAAAAAATGGGTCAGCAAGAAAGCCGGGCGCGGTTCAAGGGCCGGCGATCATGGGATCCGTCCTGCCCGTGGAATCCTCCTCACCTCTCGACGCACCGGAGTTCCGCCCGGTCATCCGGGACCTGATCCGACTTGCCAAGGAGCAGGATTACCTGACCTACGACGATATCAACGAGGCCCTTCCCGATACCGAGACGGATATCGAGCTTTTCGAGGATCTCATCGTCCGTCTTCGCACGATGAAGTTCCGGATCATCGATTCGGCCGAAGTCGACAACCAGAAAGCCGGCGCGACCGAAGAACCCGAGGAATCCGTCGACGACGAGGCCGGAGACCCCACAGAGAAGCGCTCCTCCGAGCGTGAAGGGCGGCTCGACATTCTCGACGATCCGGTCCGAATGTATCTCAAGCAGATGGGACAGGTCCCGCTCCTGAGCCGCGAGCAGGAAGTCTCCATTTCCAAACGGATCGAGAAGTCCGAATCGGAGACTCGCAAGATCCTCAGTCGTTTCGGATTTATTCCCGACGCCTATCTCGAAATGGCATCGCGCCTCGAGCAGGGCGACGAGCGTTTCGACCGTCTCATCCTCGACAAGAAAATCGAGAGCCGCACCCGCTACCTCAAGAATCTCGAGAAGCTCCGTGAGCAGGTGGCGACGCTCCGCGACAAGTTGTCGGAGACCTTCACTGACATCCGCAACGCCAAGACGAATCCTCCCCCCCAGAAGCTGACCGAGGCTTGGGAGAAGGGTCATGCCGAGCTCGCCAAGGCTTATTCCCGTTTTTATTTCAAACAGCGCGTCACCGAGGATCTCGTCGCCCATACCGAGACCTTCGCGGTTCGTTCCGCTGGCCTCTCTACCGGGGCGGTCGGTTCCGGGGAATTGGCCGAGCAGGCCGAGGCGAAGGCCGCCTTCGAGCAAGAAGCCTGGATGAGCGTCGCGGAGTTCGATCGGCTCGCCAAGGCGCTCCGCGAGCAGGTCGCGGAAGCGAGAAAGGCCAAGGATGAAATGGTCGAGGCGAATCTCCGTCTCGTCATTTCGATTGCCAAAAAATACACCAACCGAGGTCTCTCCTTTCTGGATCTGATTCAGGAAGGGAACATGGGGCTGATGAAAGCGGTCGAGAAGTTTGAATACCGCCGTGGCTACAAGTTTTCCACCTACGCGACCTGGTGGATCCGCCAGGCCATCACCCGCTCCATTGCCGACCAAGCGCGCACCATCCGGATCCCGGTGCACATGATCGAGACGATCAACAAGCTGATGCGCGTGCAGAAGCAACTCGTGCAGGAATACGGGCGCGAGCCCACCGCGGAGGAGATCGCCGAAGAGATTCACCTCCCCGTCGAGCGGGTTAGTGCCGTCCTCAAAATGGCGCAGCAGCCCATCTCCCTGCAAGCGCCCGTCGGCGACAGCGAAGAAACCAGCCTCGGCGATTTTATCGAGGACAAGGGTGCCGAAGATCCCAGTGACATGACCTCGATGTCGATGCTGAAGGATCGTATCCGGGACGTGCTCGACACCCTCAATCCTCGCGAGCGCGAAGTTTTGGAGCAACGCTTCGGTCTCGTCGACGGCTACAGCCGCACCCTCGAGGAGGTTGGCAAACAGTTCCGCGTCACGCGCGAGCGCATCCGGCAGATCGAGGCGAAGGCCCTCCGCAAGATGCGACACCCTACCCGCATCCGCCAGTTGGAAGGGTTCATCGACGCACCGCATCCGAGCTGAGGGGCGTCTGGCGCTGCCTCGACCGATTTTTTTCACGAACAACGGAACTTCCCGCCCCAAAGGAGGTTTCCTTTCACATGAGCGTTTTTGAGCCCAACGATCCTGTCTGGAATGTCCTCGGCGAAGCGAAGGAGGTGGAGCCGTCCCTTTCCTTCGCCCGGAAGGTTGTGCGGGAAGCACGGCGGCTCGGAGAAGACCGCGTGCGCCTCTGGAGCCGCGTCACCACCTTCTTTTCGGGCTATCGGGCCATCTCCGCCACGGCGGCCTGTGCCGTCGTCGCGATGGTTCTGGTTTTTGTGGTTCCGCAAGGCGAGGTGACGCCCGCTCTTTCAGCAAGCGAAGAGAGTGCCGATGGCTTTGATCCGGCTTCGGAGATCGCCAACGTGGAGTATCTCGGACAACTCATGGCGGTCGCGGATCCCGGGCAGCTCGATGACGCCGCCCTTGCCGACCTTTTCTTTTGATCGGTTGAAAGGTCCCTTCGCTTCGTGGCGTAGTGGTAAATCGGCCAGGCGACAGCCTCGGTGCCTCGATTCCCTCTAAGCGTCTCCCCGTTGGCGCGTTTTTAATCGCGTGCCGGACTTCCCTGTTCGTCTGGATCGAAATTTCATGAATTCCCGTCCTGCTCCCATCGTTGCTCTGGCAGTCCTGGTCGCCGCGCTCGTCGGCGTTGCCTGCACCACCACCGTGCCTGAAACGGGACGGAGGCAGGTCAACTTGCTGCCCCCGTCCAAAGAGGCGACACTCGGCCTGGCCGAGTTCCAGAAAATGAAGGAAACGAGAAGAATCTCCACCGATCCCACCCTGAACGAGCTGGTGCAGCGGGTCGGTCGACGGCTTTCCATCGTCATGCCCGTGCCAAACGCGGATTGGGAGTTTGTCGTGTTCGAGGATCCCACGCCGAATGCCTTCGCCCTGCCCGGAGGGAAAGTCGGGGTGCATACCGGGCTGTTCCAAATCTCACAAAGCGAGGCGGGGCTTGCCGCCGTGATCGGCCATGAGGTCGCCCACGTCGTCGCCCGCCACTCGGGGGAACGAGTCTCGCAGCAGATGCTCGCTGGTGCTGCGGTTGCCGGGGCTGGCTACCTGCTCAAACGCGACGCTGGCAATGATGCCCTCCCGACTGCGGCTCTGGGGGCCGGCGCACTGGTCGCCACTCGCGCGTGGTCCCGCGGACAGGAACTGGAGGCGGACCGCCTCGGAGCGATCTTCATGGCCCGGGCCGGCTACGACCCGCGCGAGGCGGTCGATCTTTGGAAACGGTTCGCCGCCTGGAAACAACAAAACACACCGAGCGGAGGGATCCCCAACTTCCTCAGCACCCACCCGCTCGACGAGACCCGCATCGCTCAGCTCCAGCATTACCTGCCCCAAGCACTTGCCGAATACAAGGGCTGACCCGGACCTGGCAGAAGAGACCCCATGGACAAGCGCGAAACCCGCCGCGAACTTTTCGCCCGAGTCCGGAAGCTATCCACTGCCGACCGCGCCGGGTATTCCGCGGCGATTCGGAAATGGCTCGAAAAGGATGACACGTTCCTTAGGGCGGAGGTGGTCTTTTCCTTTTTAGCGCTCCCAGGCGAGCCGGATCTGGCTCCGCTCGTCACCGCGTTCCCCAGAAAGCGGTGGGCATTTTCCCGGGTCACGCCGGAGGATCGTCTCACCTTTCACGCGATGCGCTGCGTTGACGAGGCCGTGACGGGCCTCCACGGCCTCCGAGAACCCGATGCCGGACGGCATCCCGAGGCATCCCCTCTCGAAGCGGATCTCTTTTTGATTCCCGGGGTGGGTTTTGATCCGGTGACGGGTGTCCGCCTCGGACGAGGCAGAGGACACTACGACCGCTATCTCGCGATCGCTCGGGGGAAGCCGAAGCCTGCGGGATTCGTCGGGGTGGCCTTTTCCGTCCAGCTGCGTGAGCTTGTTGCCGAGGCTCACGACATCCCGATGGATCGGGTGCTCTCGGAAGACGGATGGAACTGATCGTGAGGCAAAACTCCCGCCGCCTCACTGGAAGATCCCAGCGAAACCGGCTTCACGAAGGGCTTTCATCACCTCGTAGGTCTTGAAGCCCTTACCGGTCACTTGAACCCGCGAAGATCCCACCTTCGCCTCGCAGGATTCCACCCCGTCGACTGTCTCGACCGCCTTCGAAAAGGCTTTCACGCATCCTCCGCAGCAGAGGTGCGTGTCGCGGATGATCATGGTATCGGTGGTGAACTCGTCAGCCTTGAGTTCCGCGATGCTTACGGCGGGCTGATCGGAGACCCCGTAGAAACCCGCCTTGAACACGGCACGCAGGGCCGCCTGGGCGTCTTTACCGCTGGGTGCCTTCACGACGATGGCACCCGCCTTTCGGTCGGCGGTGATCGTCACGCCCGAGGGAATCGGGTTCGTGTCGCTCGTTCCGATCTTGGCTACGGCATCCGCACAGTCGCCGCAGCAAAGATGGACGTTCGAGAGTGTCACGGTGGTTTCGCCTTCGGGGACGGCGGGAGACGACCCGGTGGCCGGGGCCTTTCCCGGGGTGGCGGAGCCGCCGGTCATTTTCGCGGAAGCCTCCTTCACAAAGGCATTGTCCTCGGCAGAGAGACCGGTCAGCGGGACTTCAAAGATCTGGCCGTTCGCCAGCTTGATTTTCACGGTGGATTCGTCCTTCAATTCGACGAATTCCGCTTTGATCTTGCGACCATCGGAGGCACGGGTCCATTCGCGGACCTCGGCGCGCAGATTACCGAGCGGGAAGAGGATGACGCCCGCAATCACAACCATCGATGGAGAGAATTTCATCCGGCGAAAATACCCAGGCGACGGAGCTGGGGTCAATCTCCAAATGGCTTTTTTCTCCTCGCTCCCGACGCGGATGGCCTCCAGCCCGGCCTCCTCAAACCCAATCTGCCGCGACTTGCGGCGGTCTGCCCCGCCCCGCCCCGCACCGGATTTCCCTTTGGCAGCCTGTTCCCACACGGCGCGACGGAATCGCCAGGCTGCCGCTAAATCCACCGGCGTGGCCAAGCTGCCAATTGACAGAGAATTGGAAGCAATCGACTCTCGTTCAGATGAAACCCCTTTTCCATCTTCTGATCTCTGCGGCGGCGTTGACAGTCGCCTCACTACGCGCTGAAACCCCGCCGCAACCCATGGAACTGGCGAATCTGGCGGCGTGGGCCGAGACCGGCGCGTGGGGCTTGGCAGACGAGATTCAAGGCAGCACTCAGGAGAAGAAATGGAAGTCGGTAAAGCCTGGCAAGGCGATTCTCTTCAACGGTTCCGAGGGCAAAACCATCAACCTCACCAGCAAGGCGAGCCACGGTGACGCCGAGATCGAGGTCGAGTTCATGATCCCGAAGGGTTCGAACTCGGGCATTTATCTGATGAGCCGCTACGAATTGCAAATCCTCGACAGCTACGGCAAGGCTGACAACGCCATCACCGTTCACGACGGGGGTGCGATCTACGAGCAATGGGACGATTCCAAGCCCGAGGGTGCGAAGGGATTCGGTGGCACGCCTCCTTCGACCAACGCCTCCAGCGCTCCCGGCACCTGGCAGACTTACAAGATTCTTTTCCGCGCTCCCCGCTTCGACGGAGACGGAAAAAAGGTGGCGAACGCCCGCTTTATCCGGGTGGAACACAACGGAGTGGTCATCCACGAAGACGTCGAGGTGCCGGGACCGACCCGTGGTGGAGTCGACGGTCCCGAGCTCTCCAGCGCCCCGGTCATCGTCCAGGGAGATCACGGTCCCGTCGCGATTCGGAAGTTGTCCGTGAGACCCGTGAAGGTGGATTGAGCGTCAGGTTCCGCCGATCCTCCCGCCGCCCTCGTCGGCACGCTCACTTGCGGAACATCGCGTCCCGTTCGTCCCCCCCTGAGAGAAGGTAGGCAAGCAGGTCCAGGACGTCGTCTTCGCGAAACTCATCGAGCAGGCCTTTCGGCATCGCGCTGATGCCCGACACTTTTTCCGTGAGGAGCTCTGCGACCAGCACCGTTTCCGTCTGGTTCGGTCGGGCGGGGTCCACCAGAACGAGCCGGCTCTCCTCCGTAGCCGCCACGACGATCCCCTCGACGGCCCGGCCATCCTTCAACTCGAAGCGGCGGACTTGGTGCGGCTCTTGAATGGTTTCGCTCGGATGGAGGATTGCTGCGAGCAAATCTCGCGGAGTGAAGGTTTGGCCGACTCTCGAAAGGTCTGGGGCGACCGCCCCGCGCGGTCCCCGTTCCCCAATTCGGTGACAGCTCGCGCAGGTCGCATCGGAGAACCGATTCCGGCCGTTCTCGAAATCCCGGTAGCCCTCGAGTCCCACAAAAATCACCGCATCGAAATCCTCCACCACCCAGTGTTTCACGAGCGGACGGGTATCGCTAGCGATTGCCGCGGTTTTGCCGACCAGAAAAATCAACAGGCAGAAAGGGGAAAGGTGGCGCATGGGCGGAGTGAGAGCTTCAATGAACCGGCCCTTCGCCCATCGGGAAAGGAAAATCGCATCCATCCGCTGAATCGATCGAACGTCCAACGTCTCTGGTCATGGCGACCGGCGTGCTTCCGACGACCTCGCGGGGCTGATCTCCCTTGGAAAATCCGCGGGAACGTGCCAGAATGGCGCTCTCTGTCACCCCATGAAACGCGCCATCTTTCTTGCTCTCTTCGCGGTCGCCACCCTCCTGATGCCCGAGGCGACCTCGGAAGACACCGGCGGCAAAACCGTCGCGGGACCGACCGAAGTTTTCAGCCGCGAAGCCTACGATACCGAGGCGAGGGCGCGTATTCAGAACTTCAAGCTGCCAGAGGGTGTTTCCGCTGCCCTCTTCGCGGATTCGAGTCAGACCCAGAACCCCAGTGCGATCTGTTTTGACGGTGACGGAGACCTCTACGTTGCCGAGATCCACCGCTGGCGCGCCGGGGTCCAGGACATCCGGAACGAGCAGCAAATCCTTTTGGACGACATCGACAACGAAAGCAGCTCCGATCGTCTGGCAATGTATGAGCGCGATGTCGTCACCCGGCCCCTCTCTTTTTATACCGAGTTCACCGACCGCATCGTCCGGATCGAGGATGCTGACGGGGACGACCGGGCCGACCGGAGCAGCGTTTTTGCGACCGGGTTTAATGGCGTGATCGACGGTCCTGGCATTGGTCTTCTTTCCGGTGACGATGGTTCCGTCTACTACACGAACATTCCCCACCTTTGGAAATTGAAGGATACCGATGGCGACGGTACCTCTGACGAGAGGATTGCTCTTCAGGATGGCTTCGGAGTGCGCATGAGCATCTCGGGGCACGACATGCACGGGCTCGTCTGGGGGCCGGACGGGAAGCTTTATTGGTCGATCGGTGATCGGGGCTATTCCTTCACCACCAAAGAGGGTCGCCAGTATCACCGTCCGTTTAGCGGAGGGGTCTTCCGCTGCGACCCCAATGGTTCCAATCTCGAGGAGATCTACACCGGGCTCCGCAATCCGCAGGAACTCGCCTTTGATGCCTACGGAAACCTCTTCACCTGCGACAACAACGCCGATGCGTGGGATTCGGGCCGCCTTGTCTACCTGATCGAGGGTGGAGATTCGGGATGGCACCATGGACATCAGGTGCTGATGAACTTCCGTAACCAACTGAAACTGCGCACACCAAACTATACCCACCCCGGACACAAGGAGATTCCTCTCAATGCGTGGACCGCCGAGGCGCTCTGGGAGCCACAGCACGACGGTCGGCCTTCCCACGCACTGCCGCCGGTCGACAAACTCTCATGGGGTCCGAGCGGTCTCGTCTACAACTACGGAGTCACCGCCATGCCCGAGCGCTACGACGGCCATTTTTGGGTCTGCAACTTTGGGGGCGCCAATGGAGATCTTGAAGCTTTTTCCGTAAAAGAGGCCGGAGCCGGATTCGCTGTGGCCCGGAAAGAGGTGTTCATGGTCGGGCTAGGCAACACCGACGTCGAGTTCGGACCCGACGGGAAAATGTATCTCAGCTGTTTCAACAACAGCGGGTGGTACAAGCAGGATCTGGGGAACGTCTACGCCCTGAGCTCGGCCGAGGTGACAAGGACCAAGGCCGAAACGCTCCGATCGACGGAAGGCGTCCTCACCGCCTCTTTCTCAGAAGCCGGAACCGCAGAGCTTGGAGAGTTGCTTGGTCATGCCGATCTGCGGGTGCGGCAGCGGGCCCAGTTTGAATTGGCTCGACGCGGGGCCAAGGAGACCTTCACCGAGGCAATCGCCCAAACCGAAAACCGTTTCAAGCGCCTTCACGGCATCTGGGGGCTCGGACAACTCGCCCGAAAAGACGAGTCGCTGCTGCAGGCGTTGGTGACAAGACTCACCGATGCCGACGCCGAAGTCCGGGCGCAGGCGGCAAAGACGCTGGCAGACTCGCGCCAAACGGCTGCGGGCGAGGCGCTCGTCGCTCTGCTCGGCGACTCTTCCGATCGAGTGAGGTCCTTTGCCGCGATCGGAGTCGGAAAGTGCGGCATCGTCACGGCCCTGCCGAAACTCCTCGACTTACTCGAAGCAAACGACAACCGCGATCCCTTTCTTCGTCACGCCTGCGTCGAGGGGCTCTGGTATCTGAACGAGAGGGAAAAGATCCTCAAGGAAGTGAAAAACGAATCCGCCGCGGTGCGGCTGGGAGTAATTCTCACGCTGCGCAAGCTGGAGGATCCGCGGGTCAAGTATTTCCTGGCCGATACGGAACCGACCCTCCGTGCCGAAGTTATCCGCGCGATCCACGATCTCGATTTGCTCACCGCGATGCCCGACCTCGCCCGGGAAATCCGGCAGTATTCAGGCGCGGCGCAAGAGGTTCGGCTCCCCGAAGGTCACCGCGATTGGATGCTCCACACCCGCCTCATCAATGCGAACTTCCGCGTCGGAGCGAGCCAAAACGCGGCCAATCTGCTCGACTACGCCGCCAATAGCGCCTTGCCCGCGGTCTTGCGCGAACAGGCGCTCCTGGCCCTCCTCGAGTGGCGCGATCCGAAGCCGGTCGATCCGGTGACGGGCCGTTTTCGTCCGATTGTCGCCGCGGGACGCGCCGATATCGCCGAAGCGGTCAAGGCAGGTCTTCCAGCGGTCTTTGCCAAGGCGGGAGGCGGTCTCATCGGGCTCGCGACTCGCCTCGCGCTCGACTATGAGGTCCCTGCTCCAGCGGCCCTCTTGAGGGAGCAGGTCTTCGACGATTCCGCCGCCGCGGACTGGCGCATCAGTTCGCTGGAAGGCCTGTTCCGTCAGGATCCCGGTTCGCTCATGCCGATGTGGGAGTCTCTCCTGAAAATCGAGAGCGCCCCGGTCCGGGAGGCCGTCGTCGCCTTGCTGGCGCAGCAGGATCCAGCGCAGGGAACCGCCGCAGCCATCGAGCTGGCCAACTCTGAAAATCTGCGTCTACGTCAAGCCGGCTATCGCGTTCTTGGCAGGTCTGCCGAATCCATCGCGACCGGGTTTCTTCGGGAACGTCTCGTCGCCCTCGCGCAAGAGCCGGCAGGGGTGCAACTCGACCTCATCGAAAACGCCGCACTCAAGGAGGATTCGAAGATTCAGGAGATCCTCGCCGCGCGAGAAAAGTCCCTGGATCCTTCGGATCCCCTTGCTCCGTTCGAGGTCGCTCGAGAAGGAGGTGATCCCGCGAAAGGCCGGGAGATTTTCCTCACTCATGCGGTGGGCCAGTGCTCGAAATGCCACAAGATCGATGGGGATGGGGGAATCGCGGGTCCGGAGTTGACCGGCATCGGTTCCAAACACGACTCGCGTTACCTTCTTGAGGCTTTGGTGTCACCCAGTGCCACCGTCGCGCCAGGATACGGCATCACGCTGGTCTCCCTCAAAGGCGGAGAAAGTCTCGGAGGCATTCTCGTCGAGGAGACCGATCGTCAACTGGTGCTGAAACTTCCGGATCCCTCGGACCCTGCGAAGCAGATCGAACGTCGCGTTTCGAGGCAGGACGTCTTGAACCGGCAACCGCCGGTTTCTGCGATGCCACCGATGGGATCCCTTTTGAAGAAGTCGGAGATCCGGGATCTCGTCGCTTATCTCGTGGCCTTACGATCAGAGGGACCAAAAAAAGGCCATTGATGAGCGGTCTCGTCCGTTCCAAGTTCAGGTGCGCACTTGATCCTTTCAGAGGACGCCGCTATTTAATAAAACGATGAGAACGTTTCTCTTCAGCTTGATCCTCCTTCTTGCCTTCCCCGCAGCGGCGGCAGACCCACCCTCCAAGCGGGGCCGCGGTATCTTTGGATTCGGCGCGCCTCCCGCCGAACAGATTTCAGCCGGGCTTTTTCCCGAGACGGATTCCGACGAGGCGGCCTCGGCCCAATCGCCTTTCACGCGTCAGCGTTCGACCTCTGCGCCCAGCGACGGAATCTTCCGATCGGGTGAGCCTCAACAGGTCTCCGCGACTTCCTACGTGATTGAAGACGGTCGCAAGGTCGAGCGTCCGGTCGCTTCCCCGCCTGCTCCCGTCGCCAACCCGATCGAGAAACCGACCGCGGCCCTCCTTTCCGTCTCCACGCCGCCGGCGGTGCCGGTTTTGGCCGCGACCGTTCAGGGTGAGGAGAAAAGACGCGGATTTCTTGGTTTCGGGAAAAAGAGTCAGGAGGATTCCACCGCAACGCCCGCGTTAGAGGCAGTCCCGGCAGCGATGCCAATCCTCGCCGCTACGCCGGTCTCCGCTCCTGCAAGTGCGAAACCGACCCCCGCCTCCCCGACCAAGACGGGTGCGAGCGTCGACACCCCTGCCGCGTCCGGTGTCGACGTCGAAACCCCGAGCTTTGCCGGGGTGAAACCCGAGAAACAGAAACTGGGTTGGATCCCCTTCCGCGGCCGGAAAAAGGCCGACGAATCGTCGCCGGAACCGACTACCGCAGCACCGGTGGTGGCGAGTTCGGCCGCCCCGGCGAGAACCGCAAGCCCGATCGAAGAAACCCGCACCACGGTTCCGGACCCTGAAAAACCCACTGCAGAAAAGCCTACTGCGGAAAAACCCGCCCCCGCTCAGGTGGCAGCCTTCGAAATCCGGCGCGAAGACCCCATGCCAGCGGGAACGGAGAGGAAGGATCGGGCGGAGCGGGACGGTGGATTCCTCGCACCCATCTCAAAGATCATGCCTCCGAAGAAAGAAATCGACCTCACCGGTGCGGAGACCATCATCGCAAACGGCGAGATTGTGAAGGAGGTCTCGTCGCCTTCTCCGACCGACTCTGCCAGCCGCGGGGCTCCCCCTGCCGCCCCGCGGCAAGCGCCACAGGTCGTGAATGGGGTGAAGACCTATGCCTCCTGGGACGATGTGGGTGCGCTCACCAATTCGGCCGCCGACCGCCTCATCGGGGGAATCCGTTGATTTCCCGAGAACCGGGTGATTTCCCCCCGGAAAGCGTTCGCAATCCGATCAATCTGATCCAGCCTTTCCCGCTTCCAGAGAGCGTTGGACCCATGGAAACCGAGGCGAGTGATCAGATTTACTTCCGGCGCATCGTTTTGCTGGTTGGAGCCGTGCTTTTGTTTCGCCTCGTTTATGCGGCGCTCTTTGCCGTGAATCCCGCCGGTGATGAAGCCTACTATTGGGATTGGGGACGACGACTCGACTACGGCTATTATTCGAAGCCACCCTTCATCGCTTGGCTATACGCCTTCGTCGACTGGATTGGCGGTGGCCGTCTCTTTGCGATCCGGGCCGCAGCGGCGATCCTTGGCACGCTCTCCCTGCTGATGCTTGGTCGTCTCGCCGCGGCACTCTTCGACGCTCGCACGGCGTGGTATGCGGTGCTCCTCGGTCTAGCCGCCCCCGCCAACTCCGTTCTCTCCTTTTTCCTCACGATCGATGCACCGCTCGTGATCTGCTGGACTGCCGCCCTGTGGATGTTTTGGCGGATCGTCGATGAAAAGGCGACCCCGACAAGTTACCTTCTCCTCTTCATTGCGCTCGCGACCGGTCATCTCTGCAAGCAAATGATGATGGTTTTCCCCCTGATCGCCATCGTCTTTCTCGGAAGCGCGGCAAACACTCGCCCGCTCCTGAAACGGCCCCTTCTGTGGCTGGTGCTGTTTGGATCCTATCTCTCCCTTGTCCCTCCCCTGGTCTGGAATGCGCGGCACGACTGGATCACTTTCAAGCACACCAGCCACCATTTCGAGGTGAAGAATGAGGGAGGCCCTGTCCTTCTCGAGCGGCTCGGGGATTTTCTATCGTTCCTCGGCACGCAGTTGGGCGTGCTCTCGCCCGGAACGGCTTTTGTCCTCTTTGCCCTCGCCTTGGGAGGGCTTCCCCTCCTGCGTTCGGCCTCCTGTCCGCATCGCTACCTCTTGGCCTTCGGGGCGCTCCCTCTCGCGGTGATGCTGCTGCTCGCCCTTCGTCAGGAGCTCCAGCCGAACTGGGCCGCCGTTTTCTATCTCGCGGGGATGATTCTCGTGGCCGCGTGGTATCGGGGCAGCGTGAAGGCAGGGTTTCCACCGGCTTCCTGGCGGCGCCTCTTCCCCCTCACTTTAGCGGTCGGATTTCTCCTTGTCGGCTACTTCTATGCTGCTTCGCCGCTCTCCGCCGCGCTGGGGAAGGCCGGCCATTCCGCCGACCCGAACCGCCGTCTACTCGGCTATGATGAGCTCGCGAGGGCGGTTCAAGAGGCCAGGGCGAAATTGCCCGCGGGCGAGGAGCCCTTCCTGCTCGTGATCGGCCATCGCGACCTCACCAGCCAACTTGCCTTCGGGCTTCCCGATCAACCCCGAGTCTACAACTTCGACGCCCGTCCCGGGATCGACTCGCAATACGAGATGTGGAATCGCTCCGAAGCCTCGGCACTGATCGGGCGGAACGCCCTCATCCTCCACCCCGAAAGCGAGCGTTTGCCAAAGCGCTTCGCCCAGTGTTTTGACTCGGTGGAGCAGGTTGCAACGTTCACGGTCCAGCTTCAGGCGCAGGAAAAGCGCTATGGTCTGCACCTCGGTCGCGGGCTGCGGGAATGGTTCCGAGACGATCAGGGTTGAACGATCGCAAGGTCCCCGACTTCAAGCTTTCCAAAGAGATAGCGGGCTCCTTCGTAGCTGAGACGGATGCAGCCGTGCGAGGCCGGATATCCCGGAAGGTGTCCCTGATGCAGGCCGAAGGCGGCGAAGCTGAAACGCTGGAAGAAGGGCATGCTCGAGTGATAGATATTCGAAGTATGGTGCCGGTTTTGATCACTGATAACGTATTCACCGGCCGGCGTGCGGTATCCGGACCGCCCGGTGGAACACGCCGTCGAGTAGGTGGCGACGCCGTTTTCATAGAGAGTCACCCGCTGGCTCGACAGGTCGACCACGACTTTGCGAGGCTGCGGATCGGGCACGCTTCCGAGTAGGCAGATCTGCTGCATGCGAGTGTCCTTGAACCAGGAACCGATTATGGCACCGGAGAGATACTTCCGCGAGTAAGCGTTCCCCTTCGCTCCGGCATCCATCAGAGCCTCGGCCACTTCGTGATTCCGCTGGGCCGAGGCCATCATGATCGGACGGATGCGGCTATCCACCTGCAGGTGGTAACGGAAGGTGGTGCTTTCAAACTTCTCAACGAACGCCGAAGCCGCCGGGGTTTTCTCTTCGGCATCGACCTCGACACCCGCCTTGAGGAGGGCCACGGCGACGTCCGTCATCCGGTTGGCGAGGGCCCATCCGATGAGGGAGTGGCCATCGCTCGCCGTCTTCCCCCTCACCGCCGCCCCCTTTTCGACTAGGACGAGAGCCACATCGGAGTTGCCTCCCCGGATCGATTTCGAGAGCCAGGACTCACCGTCTTCGCAAAGTGCGTTCGGATCCGCTCCGCCATCAAGCAATGCCCGCGCCGCCGCGTATCGTTCGTTGGTGAGGCAGTAGTCGAGAGGATCCTGCCCGTCAGGACCCGGTTGGCGCGGGTTCGCCCCCGCCGCGAGAATGAGGCGGATCAGGTCATCCTGCCCGGTGAGGAGGGCAGCCCAGAGATTGTCGCCGATCTTCGCCCCGGCGGCAAGCAGGGTCCGCACCGCCCCGGTGGCCCCATCGCGCACGGCGGCATCAAAAACGCGCTCCTTGGATCCGGGTAGGGTCGCTTCGGGATCCGCTCCGGAATCGAGCAGAAGGCACATGAGGGGATCGTTGCGCTGCTGAAAGGCAGTGGCAAGGAGCGCTTGCTTGTCGAACTTGGCTCCGGCGCCAAGGAGTTGGCCTGCGATCGCCAGGTTCCCCAAATCGACCGCGACCGCCAAGGGCGATCGCGCACCTTCCGAAGGAAAGGAGGCGTCGGCCCCGGCTCCGAGGAGGATGTCGACAAGATCGAGATCCTCTCGCTCGATCGCGGCGACCAAGGGGGACTTCTTTTCCGCCGAGAGCACCTCGCACTCCGCTCCTAGGGAGAGGATCCTTTTCGTCAGCGCGTGATCTCCCGCATCGACGGCTTCGCAAAGCAAGGGATCCCCGCCGAGCCCATCGGCGTCGGGTGAGGCACCGGCTTTCATCAGAGCCTCGCGCATCGCTGCGTCACCCTGGCCGATGGCGAAAGCCAGCGCCGTGACCTCCCGTCCGTTGCCATCGCGAACCTTGCTATTGGGGTCTGCCCCACTCTCGAGTAGCAATGAAAACGTCTCCAGTTCCCTCTCTTTCACCGCCTCGATCAGCAGCGACTTTCCGGTGACGCCCCGGGTGTTGGGGGTGGCGCCCGCCTCGATCAATCGTCGCATCAACGGTAAATCGCCTTTTTCGGCCGCCAGGGCGAGGGCTGTCGTCGGCTGGGCGCTGCGGTAGTCAACTTTCACCCCTTTACCGAGGAGGTAGCGGATCAAATCGTCGTCGCCCGATCGAACCGCGAACAGGAGAAAGGGCATCCCCGGCTCGATGTCGACTTCGAGCGAAGCCCCTTTTTCCAGAAGCTTGTCTGCCAGTTCGAAATTCTTCGCACGCAGCGCGACGGTGAGAGGGGTCTCCCGCTCCGGTTCGGAGAAGCAGTTGATCGATTGGCTCACCTCACCGCGCGCGATAAGAAACTCGATCGACGGATGATTCCCTGCCTTGACCGCCGCGAGGAGTGGCGTCCAGCCGCGGTCATCCGGGCTGCCGAGGTTGATCCCGGCGATTTCGAGCTGCTCCAGCAGCCTCAGCTCACCCTCGCGCGCCGCCTTGATGGAACTCGAAGCGGAGAGATCCACGCCACGCTGGGCCAGAAATCGCTTCGCCTTGCGAGTCACTTCATGCCGGACATAGTAGTCCGTCATGATCGCGCCTGCGAGTAACGCGAGCGTGAACAACGCCAGGAGAAGGGTTCTGAGGAAGAGGGCCGCGGCGTTCATCCGGGGTGGCAAAGGCTCCTTTCGCGAATCGAATTCTTGAAACGGAGAACAAAAACAATAGCATGAATCCCGCCAGAAAAAACGCCTTTCGCATGGCATTTTCGCCCGATCGGGGGTCGCCCCAGGTCTGGTTGGTAAAGCGCCTAAACGACAACGCGCAGCGCGAGGGGAAGCACACGGACCAACTGGGGAGTGGTGGCGATGACGTCGCCATCCACCTGAACATCCAAACGCGGGTTCGTCCGGATTTCCACTGTTTCCACCGCCCAGTGTGTCACCATCTGGGAAGCATCCAGGGCAGGAAACTCGTCCTTGATGAGTCGATCGAGGCCGGTCATTTTTCCTGCGAGTTGCACGATCCCCTCGATATTGGCGCGCTTCAGGAGGAACACGTCGAGTTTCCCATCGCTGACCTCGACCGAGGGAGCGAGGGTCAGCCGTCCCACCCCGACCGTTCCGGCGTTTGCCACGACGCAGGCGACGCCGCTCGCCTGAACGATCTCCTGGCCGTCGATCAGCAGTTCGTAGTCGGCTTCGGGGATCTCCTGAAGCATCTTGATTGCCGCCCAGACATAGGCCCATTTCCCGAACTGGTCCTTGAGTTCGCGAGTCGCCTCCTGAACCACGCCAACCTCGATGCCGCAGCCGATTCGCAGGAGGAAGGGCTGCTCGCCGATCATCCCCGCATCGATCCGGCGGGTCGAAAACGCTTCGCCGCAGATGAGATCGCAGGCCTTTTCAAGGTGTGTCGGCAGGCGCAGCTCGGAGGCGACGAGATTTCCAGTTCCTCCGCCCAAAATCAGCATCGGCACGTCGCTCTCGAGCAAACCGGAAGCCACCTCCATCACCGTGCCGTCGCCGCCATAGACCGCCACGACATCGGCCCCGGCTTCGACCGCCTTGCGGGCGAGCGTGGCGCCGTCTCCGACACCATGCGTGATCGAGATGTCCCAGTGAATACCGGCGTCGCGAAAAGCCTGATTGAGAATCGCAAGCAAGGGAATCCGGCGCGAGGGTGCCGGATTCACGATGACGTGAACCGACTCCGGCTTCGGATGGCGCTCCGTCTCCCGTGAGTTGCTGGCCATTACCTTAAATCATAAGGCCTGATTGCGAAAACGTCACATGGATTGTCATCCCAAAACGCGCTTCCTTCCCATGAGTGGCCCCGGTGGTTGTGACGGGAATGTCACGGGCTTAATCTTTCTATTCGGGGAAGTCACTTGACACTGAACCAGATTTTAAACCCCATCCCGTTTCCATGCCCACCATTCTGATCGTCGATGACGAGGAAGACATCCGCGAACTGATCGCGGTCAACCTCATGCGTGAGGAGGACTACAAGCTGCTGGAAGCCGTCACCGGACTGGAGGCCCTTCAGGCCGCCCGCAGCTCCAAGCCCGATCTCATCATCCTCGACCTCATGCTCCCCGAGATGGACGGTCTCACCGTTTACCGTCATCTTCGCGAGGATCCCCGGACCAAATCGATTCCCGTGATCATGCTCACGGCAAGGGGACGTCTCGAGGAGAAAATTACCGGACTGGAGCTCGGAGCCGACGATTACCTTTCGAAACCGTTCAGCCCAAAGGAACTGATGCTGCGCGTGCGAAATCTGCTCCGGCGCACCAATCCACTCCAAGGCAGTAGCGTCGTCGAGATCGGGCCTTTCAGCCTCGACAAGCGGGCTCTGAAACTCCACCTCGACGGTCAGTCGATCGAGCTCACCGCCACTGAGTTCAAACTCCTTCTGCTCATGATCGAATCACCCGGCATCACCCAGGAACGGGGTGATCTCCTCAAGCGAGTCTGGGGCTACAATGATCTCATCCAGACTCGCACGCTCGATACCCACATCAAACGGCTCAGAGAAAAACTGGGGAATCACGGGAATTCCATCGAAACCGTGCGCGGAGTGGGGTATCGTTTTCAGGAGGCCTAAGTGAATCCGCCTCTCCCATCCGTTTCCGAGAGGAGCCTCGAATGGACTCTCCGATTTTCCTTCTTCTTTTCCTTGGACTGGCTCTCTGGTTCGCCTTCCGCTATTTCCGGCTGAAGCGCGGTATTGGCGAGCTCGCGGAGGCTTTGCGCTCGGCGCCGCCCGAAGGTCCTATCGAGTTTCCCCGGTTTACCGCGATCCCCTCGCTTTACGATTTCCGTCGGGTCCTCGCGGATTCCCTGTCCGAGGCCATTCTGCTTCGCGATTCCGAGCGGAAGCAGCGCGAATTTCAAGATGCCCTTCTCAACGAGATCAAGGATGCCATCTTCATTCTCGACCGGAATCGCGAGATTCGTTTCCTGAACGAGGCCGCGCGCCGACTGTTTCCCTCCCAACAGCCCTACCAATCCCGGGATTTCCTCGAAGTCTGCCGCGACCACCGGGTGGAGGACACCCTCGACCTCGCCGAAGAACTTGGATCGAAGGTCTCCGACCACATCTCCCTGCGCGTCAGTGATGGTCGCAGTGATCGCCTCCGCGACATCATGCTCCTCGTTGAGGCAGAACCACTCACCTTTGGTCAGAATGGCGGGGCCGCCGGCTCCTGGATTCTGATGAAAGATATCACCGCCGAGCTCGAGACTGAACAGATCCGTCGAGATTTCGTTGCCAACGCCTCGCACGAGCTTCGCACTCCCCTTTCCATCATCAACGGCTACCTCGAGACGATGGACGAGCCCGACACAGATCTCGGGCAGGCCGTCTACCGCCGCGCCATCCGCACGATGCGCAAGCACGGCGAGCGCATCGCCCGCATCATCGAGGACATGCTGATGATCTCGAAGCTCGAGAGTGCCGCCGACCTCCTGACCTTCGAGCCCTTCGACCTGCGCGACTCGGTGGAGGAGATGATCCGGCAGCTTGCCCCGATTATCGAGGCGAAACACGCTCGCGTCGCTGTCCAGGCCAATCCCGCGCAGGATTGGTCGCTCGTCGGCGATCGATTTTACTGGGATCAGATTTTTTTCAACCTGATCGAGAATGCCCTCAAGCAGAACGGCGAGCCGGGGCTCCATGTGACCATTTCCTTCGCCCGGGAGGATGGTCGTTATCTTGTCAGGGTCATCGACGACGGCATCGGTATTCCCGCCGCTGACCTTCCTCTCATCTTCAAGCGCTTCTACCGGGTCGAGAAGCACCACGCCCAGAATCAGGTAAAGGGGACCGGGCTTGGGCTCTCCATCGTCAAGCGCGCGGTCGAGGCGCATCACGGGAGGATCGAAGTCGAGAGCCAACCCGGCGTGCGCACGACTTTCACGATCACTGTGCCCCAGAGTTTTGTCCGAACCCCCGACACGCCGATCAATCGCGACGGCAACGGCAACGGCGCTTGATCAGGGGCAGCAGGAAGATCAACGAGGTCCGGGAGAGCGGTCCGGGAGAGCGGTCCGGAAAGCAAAAAGGCGGAGGATCGCCCCCGCCTTTCGCCACCGGCGACACCGACTCCGGCTAGATCGAGACCGGCCTGCCGCTCGAGGCGGAAGCGTAGATCGCATCGATGATCTGCATCAGGGCGAGGCCCTGCTCGGCATCATTGAGAGGCGCCGCCTTGCCATCAATCGCCTCGACGAAGTTGGCGGCGGAATTGATCCGCCCCATGTCTTCGCAGGCCTCGACCGAAATGGTCTTGTCGACACGTTGCCCATTTTCCTGCGTGTAGAGTTCGCACGTGTCGATCGCGGTGTCGTCGAGCCCGTCGCTACCGAAGAGCCGCTCCACCTTACCACCGGCTTTCACGCCTTGGAAGACGACGGAGACCTCCTCGCGTTTGATCATCTCGGCCCAGGACATTTGGAAGCTGAGGACCTGTCCGGTATCGAAGGTGACGAAACCATGGGCGGCGGATTCGACGTCAGTGGTGCCCCCCTCCCGGTCGGGGATGCCCCAGGGCCCCTTGAATTCCTTCTGGGTGATGTGATCGTCGAAGGTCTGGGCCACGACATGAGCGGGCTTTGGATTACCCATGAAGTAGATCGCGAGGTCCATCATGTGGAGCAGGTCGATGACGGGACCGCCACCGGAGAGGGCCTTCGTGGTGAACCAACCGCCGAATCCGGGGATGCCGGTGCGGCGAATCCATTTGGCCTGGGCTGAGTTGATCCGACCGACCGCACCGCTGTCGATGAGCTCCTTCATTTCGCGCGACTCGGGACGGGCGCGGTTGTTGAAGTTGAACATCAGGAGTTTTCCGGCGCGGTCGCGCGCGGCGATCATGTCGCGCACCTCGGCAGCGTTCATGGCCGGGGGTTTTTCACAGAAAACATGCTTTCCCGCCTCGAGCGCCTGAATCGCGAGAGGAGCATGGAACTTGTTGGGAACGATGATCGACACGGCGTCGATGTCGCTGGCGAGCATCTCGGCGACGTCGCCATAGACCGTTCCGATGCCATTGGACGCGGCCGAGTCCCTGGCCGCCTCGACATTCACGTCAGCCATGGCGACGACCTCACCACCCGCTTTCCTGAATCCATCAATGTGATAACGGGCCATTCCGCCCGCTCCGATAACGCCAATTTTGGTTGCCATAAAAGATAGTTCTGTCCCGGCCGGTTGAGGGCGGCATGAAACGGTTTCAGAGGAGAATCACTCGCTGGTTGACTTTGCCTTGCCCGTCTCCTTGCCGCCCGTCTTCGCGTCGCCGGTCGGGACGGGAGTGGCCGCAGGGATGGCCGAGGGGCGGGACGGTTCCGGGGCATTGGTCACCCCGGAGGTTTTCACCTGCATGCCGGCCTCGAGGGCGAGCTTGGTCGTCGCCTGGGTGATATCCACGCTCGAGGCGTGGGCAAACACCGGCGGGGTGACTTTCATCAGCACCACCTCAAGACCCGCACCTTGGGCGGCCTGCAGGGCGATGGGCTCGAGACGAACACGGAACTCATTGATCAGCCTCACACGCTCCTGCGCCAGTGTGCTCTGCGCCTGGTTCTTGAGGCGATTGAATTCCTCATTGAGTTGCTGGTTGGTGGCCATGATCTCCCGCTTCTGTTCCTCGGTAGGTGCCTCACCCGCAGCCTGTTCGACCCCGGCCATCTGCTTCTGCATGGTCTCTTGGGTGCGCTTCAGATCGGCGTTGAGGTTGTTTTGCATCGAAAGAAGATCGACGCGCACTTTCTCCTCGACACCAAGTTGCCTCGCGACCTCATCGAGGTCGAGCACCGCCACCCCCCCTTTCTGGGCGATGGCTGGAAAAGCAACAGCGAGTAAGGTGAGTAGAGCAAGGAGGAGAGATTTCATCAGCGAGAGAAACGAAAAACGAGCCGGAGCCTAGAACAGAAAACACCGCGAAGTCCAGCTTTTTCGACAACGCAAAACGCTGCCTCGCTTCCCCACGAAACCGATCTGAGACCCTGCGGCGAATTCACGGACCGACGCAATACAGGACGGAGCCACCGCGCAGCAGTAGTCGGTCACCGATCGGCACGGGAACGGCGCGGAAGGTCTCGCCCTGCGACGCCTCCCCGAGGCTGTTTCGAGAGACGACTTCGAGGGTTTTGCCTGGCCTGACGAGGATGACATCCCCGCCATGAACCGTCTGGAAGTAGGCAAGACCGTTGGCAACGAGGGGCGCGGCGGCGATCTCGAGGCCCTCGCCAAGTCGCTCGGTAAAGAAGGGGGCGCCGGTCTCGGCATCGTAGGAAGAGGCGATCCCACTCATGCTCGAGATCAACAGGGTGTCATCGACGACGACCGGCGTGGGCAGGTCGCGTCCTCCCTTTCTCGGTGCCATCCAAAGCCGATGAGAAGCAGTCACCTTGCCGGATCCACCGGGTCTCACCGCATAGGCGTCTCCTGGCTTGCCACAGACCACATAAAGTTTTCCGTGCGCGTAGACTGGCACGGGTTCGCCCCGGCCAGTCGGAGCCTCGCAGAACCAGAGTTCTTTTCCGGTCGCTGGATCATAGGCTTGGACGCCGAATTCACCGTTGAGGACCAGTTCGCGGCGCCCTTCGTGTTCGATCAGGGTAGGTGTGCTCCATCCTCCCTTCGGTTTCGTCTCGCGGGGGGTATCCCAGACGATCTTGCCGGTCTTGGTGTCAACTGCGACGAGGCGGGACGGTCCCTCGCTATCGCAGTTCTGAATCACCCTGCCATCGATGATGACGGGAGAAGCGGCGAAACCCCAGGTCCCTCCGCCCATCCCGAGATCGAGAGACCAACGTTTCTCTCCGGAAAGGCTCCATGCGTGAAGGCCGCCTGGACCAAAATAGGCCACGACGACTTCGCCATCCGTGGCGCAACTCGGCGTCGCATAACTGTTCATGTTGTGGATCGCCTCGGGACGGGCGCAGGCGACCGTGTCCTCCCACAAGGTCGCCCCGTCCTTCGATGAAAGGCACATCACGTAGCGTTCCTTACCATCGGGAGAACCACCGGTCAGAAAGAGCTTTTCCCCCCATTGGGCCGGCGAGGATTGCCCGCTGCCTTTCAGGGGGGCTTTCCAAACGACGTTGGAGGCGTCCCAATGCGTGGGCAACCCGGGCGCGACGACGGAGCCGTCGAGGCGGGGGCCGCGGAATTGACTCCAGTTCTCCGCTTCGAGTGAGGTGGCGAGAAAGGCGATGACGGGCAGGAGTATTCGGATCATGAGATCAGAGGGTGGGCTTTTCGAAGATGAGGAAATGCTGGATCGGAAGAAAGTCGCGCACCTCGACAAAGTGGAGTCCGACCGACTCCATCTCGTGAGTGATCTGTTTCACGGTCATTTTATGAAGGGGCTTGATCGGCACCTTCGGGTCCTCCCCGCGATATTCGAGGAAGACAACGCGGCCGCCCGGCACCAGCCCGTTCACGATGGAGAGCATCATTTCCCGCGGATGGGAAAATTCATGGTAGGCGTCGACCATCAGAACGACATCGACCTGCCCCTCGGGGAGCTTGGTGTCTTCAATGGTGCCGAGGAGCGTCTCGACGTTGCGGACTTGCTTCAGTTTCTTGCGACCCTCCACGAAGTCGAGCATCTCCTGCTGGATATCGACGGCGATGACTTTTCCCTCGGGCACGAGAGGGGCCATGAGAAAAGTGAAATAACCCGACCCGGCTCCGATATCCGCGACGACATCGTCGGGCTTCAACGCGAGATTTTCCATCACCAGAGTGGGGCGTTCCTCCGCTTCGCGATCGCGGCGCTCGAGCCAGGAGATGGCATGGGAGCTGACCGTTTGGGAGATCTCCCTCCCCAGGTAGACTTTGCCGATGCCGTCACGCGACGCGACCTTGCTCGTGTAGGGCGTCTCCGCGGCCCCCGCGGCTAGAGCGCATGACAGCACACCCAAAAGCAGGGACCTTCTCAAGGCGGCGGAAAAAACCCGGGACATTCACAAACGTTGGCTGATCCTAGCCCTGACGCAACGGCCGAATGGCGCTGATTCGCGCCTTTGATTCAGGGCTTGGCCAAACCAAACAGGTTGGGGGAAGTTGAAATTTGGGCATTGCCGGGGGCGGAGTGGCAGTATAACCTCGCGCCCTATGGGTGAGGAAGATCAGAAAACAGAGCACTCCATTTTTGGCAGCGCGGGGATGGCAGCAGCGGGCATGATCCGCGGAGCCGCGGGAGGCTCACGCAAGGCAGGCGCGACCAAGGCTGCGGACGAGGCTGCGGCGTCAGACGAGTTGGCGGGCTCCGAGGAGGCCGCTCCGGGAGCGGCAGATCTTGCTGGCGCCGAGGTGGAAGAGACCGAGGCAGAGTCGACCTACATTGAGTTTGCGACAGAGGCGATCACAGCGGCGGTTGCGGCACTGGAACCACCTGCCCCGCCCCGACCCGAACCCGTTCGACCGAGATACCTTCGTGCCGCCGCCATCGGCCACACCGGAGCCGGCAACTTCGGGCACGGGCTCGACCTTCTTTTTCAGCGTCTCGACGGAGTTCGCCTCGTCGCCATCGCCGACGCCGATCCCGATGGTCTTGACGCGGCGCAAGTCCGCACCGGCGCTGAGAAACCCTATGCCGACTACCACGAAATGCTCGAAGCCGAGCGGCCTGATCTCGTCGCTGTGGGTCCTCGCGAGACCGGCGAACGTCATGCGATGGTCAGGGCCGCGCTCGAGGCCGGAGCGCACGTCGTCTGTGAACGTCCCATCGCCCGAACCCTTCGCGAAGCGGACGAACTCCTCGCACTCGCGAGAGAAAAAGGCCTCAAAATTGCCGTGCTGCACCCCATGCGCCTCGATCCCCTTGTGACCCGCTTCCACACGGAGCGAGCCGAAAAGATCGGCGACCTCCTTGAGATGCGGGTCTTCGGGATGATGGACCATCGCGCCGGAGGCGAAGACCTACTCGTCCTCGGGCCCCACCTCTTTGATCTCGTCCGTCTTTTCGGAGGCGACGCGAGCTTTTGCTCCGCGACGATCACGAAGCAGGGCGAACCCGTGATCTCCGAAGACGCACACCTTTCGGAAAAGGAAGATCTCGGTCCGGTCCTTGGAGACGCGATTCATGCGGAGTTTCTTCTCGATTCCGGCGTCCATGTTTCCTACGTCAGCGATCGCCGCTTGCATTTTCTCCACGGCCCCTGGGGCATCGAGTTCACCGGCACCAAAGGCAAGGCGCGGCTTTTCGCCGGTCAACCCCCCACCCTTTCGCTCCTGATCGACGACGATCCGGGCTCGCCGGACCGCTCCGCACGCTGGATGCGCTGGCCCGAAAAGGACGAACCCTACCACGAGTCAGTCGATGGCCTTTCGGGGAACGATGCGGCCAACCGTATTGTGCTGCGAGATTGGCTCGCCGCCATCGCCGAGGACCGCGATCCGGTCTGTTCGGGTGAGAACGCGATGAAATGCCTCGAGATGGTCCACGGCGTCTGGCAGGCCGGCGCGACCAAGAAGCGGGCGTATTTCCCCCTCGCCAATCGTCGCCATCCTCTCGAGGAACCCTGACCCGGCTCGGGGCTTTTTCCGGGGGCGGTCGAAGTCTTGAGGAAACGCGACTGGGTCAGAACCGTCGACCTCCTGCGTTCCCTTTGCGCCCCACCCTCCGCTCCTTTCTCGCAAGATTGCGCAAAACACCACATCTTGTGGTCGTTTTTGAATTGACACCCCAAGATGTTGTTGCGAGCCTACGGAATGAGTTGCAAATTTGCGACTTTTCGCCTCATTTCTGTCCATGCGCTGCTTCAAGTGTAACAGTCTCGAAGATAAGGTGATCGATTCCCGCGCCTCCAAGGACGGGTTTTCGATCCGCCGCCGCCGAGAATGCCTTGGCTGCGGTCATCGATTCACCACCTACGAGCAGGTCGAGAGGCGCGATGTCCTCGTCGTGAAGCGCGATGGGACCCGTGAGCCTTTCAAGCGGGAGAAACTCCTCGGAGGCCTCATCAAAGCCTGCGAAAAGCGCAAAGTGTCGCTCGAAGTCCTCGAAAACGCGGTCGACGAGATCATCAACGAACTGACCGCAGACAACCTTCGGGAGATCCCCACTCGCATCATCGGCCCCAAGGTGATGGCGCATCTGCAACACATCGATCCGGTGGCCTTCGTGCGTTATGCCTCGGTCTACCGCCAATTCCAGGAGGTCGGGGAATTCAACGAAGTGATCGAATCCCTGGAGAATTCTCCGATGGCCAATCTTCTGCAGCCCGACCTTTTCGAAGCAAAGTCCTGACTCCTCCCCTTCCCTGCACGCAAACACACCGAACACCCGCAACCCGTTTCCGAGAAACTGCCATGATCTCCCTGCCGCACGCTCTTCCCTACATCCGCATCGGCTCGTCGAGCCTCGCTCTCTGCGAGTCCGACTGGCTCGCCGAGACCCTCGCCAACGCCGCGAGCGGCACTGACGTGCCCGACTGGATGGCTCGCGATATTTCCCGCGGGGTCGAGAGCTACCTCGCGAATCATTTTCAGGGCACCGTGATTGACTCGGATGATCTGTTTGCCCGAATCGAGAAGACTTTGATGAGCCTCGGGCTCGAGCATGTCGCCGCGAAAATCGATCGCACCCCTCCCCCGGTGCGAATCTCGCTCACCGACCTCGCCCGCCGCGCCGGCAGCGGCTACGAACTCGCCTTTTTCCGTCTCCTCGAAGACCAACTCCATTCCGCCGCGACCGGAGGCGCCTCGATCGTCGAGGTTCACGGGCTCGAGCGCGGCGTTCGCCGCCTCGTCTCCACCAAAAAGTGGACGGGCCGATGCGAGGTCCTCAAACACGAAATTACCGACTTCGTTTCCGAGGTGCGGGTTCGGGTGAACCGGATTCGGCCCGATCTCCATCTCGTGATCGCTTCGTGATTCCTCACCGAACATGACGCTGTTTGAAAAGATCATCGCCCGAGAGATCCCGGCGGACCTGATCTACGAGGACGAACTCGCGATCGCTTTTCGGGACATTCATCCCCAAGCCCCGACTCACGTCCTTGTGATTCCCCGTAAACCGATCCCCCGTATCGGTGAAGCGACTTCCGAAGAGACCGCCCTCCTCGGTCATCTCCTCCTCGTCGCGGGCAAGGTGGCGACGGAGCTTGGGTTCAACTCCGTTGAGAAGGGATTTCGCCTGGTGATCAACCATGGGCGTTTCGGCGGGGAGGCTGTGCCCCACCTCCACATCCATGTCCTCTCGGGCCGGGAAATGGGATGGCCTCCGGGCTAGAGAAGTCGGTCCTGCCGACTCGGCCCCTCTCCGGGGCTCACCGCGGAGCCGGAGGCATCGAATAAATCGGTGCCTTCCAGTTCGGTGGCAGCTTCCCTTGTGGCTTCACCCCATAGGCCGTCGCCGGAATGGGGTGATCCCCCGCCTTCAACAAAGGCAGATCATCGGGTAAATGCCTGATTTTGAATTCTTTGTATTGGATTTTCATCGCCGGACCGACATGAACCTGCACGGCGAGAACGCCCTCAAGAGCGCGGCCTTTTGGGTCTAGATCGATCAGGTCGGCGGTCGGATGTCCGTTGATCCAGTGCCGGTGATGATTCCCCTCGACGAGGAGGCGGTATTCGTGCCACTCCTCGGGAGCGAAGACCTTTTTCTCCATCGCTCCCACGACCCACGGCTGCCCCTCGCGATCCACGATCACTTTTTCCCCGGTGTGTGAAAGAATTCGTCGACCCCGCTCCTCGTAGAGCATGCCGTTGTAATCCGGGTTGTCCGCGACAACATCGCACTGGTATCCCGAAACGATGTCGAGATCCACTTCCGGCCGAGATTGACCACGATATTGGATGCCGCTATTCCCGCCGGCGGTCACCTTCACTTGCACGACAAGCTCGAAATTGCGGATCGTTGAACCGGTCCAGGTGAGGAATCGGTTCATCTTCAGGCTGCCATCGGTTTTTCCGGTGATGGCGCCTTCCTCGACCGACCAATATTGCGGATCGCCCTCCCAGCCACGGAGGGACTTGCCGTCGAAGAGACTCACAAATCCCTCCGCGTCCGGCTTGGTGCCGACCGCGGCTGAAGCGGCCGGATGCGGCTCGGTGGAGGCCTTGAAGGCCCCCCGCAACGGTGGGAGTTTACCCCCATACTGGTCGACGAACGCGGCGGTGCGCTGACGAAGGGCTGCCAGCGTCGCCGCGTGGGCGGGATCCGTGGCGAGGTTGACCCGCTCCTCTGGATCGGCCTGAAGATCGTGAAGGAACTCATAGTCGTGATCGAAACAGCGGGCATACTTGAAGCGATCGGTCCTCACGCCCTCCCACGCGGGGATGCGGTCGCGCACCGCGAAGTGTTCGTGAAACGTCTCGGTCCGCCAGTTGGTGGGCCTTCCACCCTCGACGAGGGGTCTCAGGCTTCGGCCTTGGTAGGAAGCTGGCACCGTGGCCCCCGCCCAGTCTAGAAACGTCGCGGGCAGGTCTAGGTTCATGGCCAGAGCGTCAGTCACCTTACCCTGCTCTGATTTCGGGACACGGGGATCGGCGATGATGAGGGGCACTCGGATCGACTCCTCGAAGTGAGACCACTTCCCCGAGAGACCGCGGCTTCCGAAATGATAACCGTTGTCGGCGGAGTAGACGATGATGGTGTTCTTGGCCAGTCCCGCCTTCTCCAACGCCTCGAGAAACCGCCCGATTTCACGGTCGATCCCCGTCACCATTCGGGCGTAGGCTCGGGCATTGGTCTGGTATTTCTCGGGCGTGTTCAGTGCCCAAAAGTAGCGCTCGCGCGACAGCGAATTCTTGTAGAATTCCGGAAGGTCGTCGAAGACCTCCGGATCGTCCACTTTCGGACGATACATCTCGACATCGTCGTAGAGACCGTCGACCGAGCGCGGCCAGGGGTAGAATCCGATCCCCGGGCGACGGTCGCCGTCTTCGGCATGGCAGGCATTGAACCAGAGATTCAGGGCGAAGGGCCGATCTTTCGACTGCTCCGCGAGAAACGCGATCCCGCGATCGATGATCACCTCGGTCTCGTGACGCAGGGTGCCGTCGGGCATTTTCTGGTAGTAGGGATTCCGGTGAATGTCCTCAAACTCGTCGAAGTGCGCCTTGGGATCGAAGCCCTTGGGCATCTTCGCGTGCCATTTGCCGTAAAAACCCGTGCGGTAGCCGGCGGAACGGAGGAGGTCCGGGTAGAGGACCTTCGCCGCGTCCGGACGAGTCTGCTCCGGGTTTTCGGGAGTGCCATAACTGCGCCCGGTCAGCCCGGTCAGAATCGTGGTGCGGCTCACCCAGCAGATCGCCTGACCGACAAAGGCATCGGCAAAGCGAACTCCTCGGGCGGCGAGGGCATCCAGGTTCGGCGTTTGCACCACGGCATTTCCATAACACCCCAGCGAACTCGAGGTCTGGTCGTCAGCGAAGAAGAAGACGATGTTGGGACGCTCTTGCGAAATCGCCGGAGCCATCATGAGGGCGGCAACAGCGGTGATGAAAAAAAGCTTTCTCATGATCCGGGGACGCGATGACTAAAGCGGGCTTAGACCGCGGCGGTCAATCACTTTCCTCGACCCGATCACGGCCGCCCCGCCTCCCCTCCCTCAGTCGAGCCGTCGCTGCGGTCCGCCATGCCGAGCCGGCGCAGCTCGCCGACCATTTCATCGAGCAGAGCGAGACCGATGGAGATCTTTTTGAAGAAACTCGCGTTATGATGCACCACGACAAAACGGGGATGCCGCGACCAGAAGACGCGGAGCCTTCTGTCGAGCTCGACCGCCTCGGCGAGCGATTCGCGGCGTGCGGGATTGCCGCCCTCGATTCCGAGTCCTCCGACGGCGGCACTTTCGAAGAAAATCACCCCGTCGTAACGGGCCAGCTCCTGATCGACCGTCGTTCCCAGCGATTCGAAAAAATCGCCGTCGTCGTCCGGCCAATAAGCCGCGCCATCAATCGTGCCGCGGTCACAGAGGAGGATCCGCTCGGGATATCGAGTCGCCTGGATGTTCTCAAGATTTCGCTGCAGGTGATAGATCGCGAGCTGGGTCGAGCGAACGGCCTCCGCCTCAGGATAACGTGGAAAACCACCCGTGAACATCAGGGTCGCCGCCTCGGGCACGATCACGACGGCCTCGCCCATCTCACGACGGAAGAGGTCTACCGCCGTCGTTTTTCCTCCCCCCGGACCACCGGTCAGGACGATGCGACAACGATGGGGGGAGGGATCTGAGAGACTCATTGGCGGCACCTGCGTAGGCCTTCGGGGAAAAATCGGTTTACTTTCCGGGAAAATCCACCATATTCCGCGCCCTGGGCGTCTTAAAACCTGCCGTCGGTCCTTGGTATCTCGTCACGTGGGTGGCGAAAAGTCAACGCTCTACCTTTGGGTAACCCGGCTACTTGTATCCATCATGTCGAAAGCACTCGCTCCGTTTGAAATCCCGGATCGTCTCGTCAAAGACGAGGCCTCCGCCACCGAAACCTACGCCAAGTTCGTCGCCGAGCCCTTTGAGGCAGGCTTCGGTCACACCATTGGCAACAGCCTCCGCCGCGTCCTCCTTTCCTCGCTGGAAGGCGCCTCGATCACCTCGGTCCGGATCTCCGGTGCCCAGCACGAGTTCACTTCCCTTCCCGGAGTCGTCGAGGACGTGACCGAAATCATCCTGAATCTCAAGCAGATCCGCTTCAAGCATTTCGACGATCGCGCCCCTGCGACCCTTTCGCTCACCGTCGACAAGGCCGGCGCGGTCACCGCTGGCGACATCCAGGAGATCTCCCAATACGAGATCGTCAACAAGGATCAGCACATCTGCACCCTCGACCGTGCCACCAAGTTCAGCATCGAGATGGAAGTGCGGGTCGGCCGCGGTTTCAACACCTCGGAAGACAACAAGCATCCCGACATGCCGATCGGCGTGATCCCGATCGATTCGATCTTCTCCCCCGTCCGCCGTGTCAAATACGCCGTCGAGAACACGCGGGTCGGTCAGCGCACCGACTACGACAAACTCATCCTCGAAGTCTGGACCGACGGCCGTATCGAGCCGCACGACGCCCTTCTCCAAGCCTCCGCCATCCTCCGCCACCACCTCGACGTCTTCGTGAACTACGACGACAACGCCATCCTCATCGAGGACCGCCCCGAGACCCAGAGCGAGGAAAACGCCGAACTCAAGAAGCTCCTCAACATGAGCGTCAACGAGATCGAGCTCTCCGTCCGCGCCGCGAACTGCCTCAACAATGCGAACATCACCACCGTCGGTCAGCTCGCGATGAAGAGCGAGGCCGAGATGCTCAAATACCGCAACTTCGGCAAGAAGTCGCTCAACGAGATCAAGGACAAACTCCACGAACTCGGCCTCTCCCTCGGCATGTCGATCGACCCGAGCCTGCTCGAGCAATCCTTCACCTCCACCCTTCTCGGTGGTGACCGCTCTCACGAGGGTCCCGGCCTCGCCGCCCTCATCGCCCAGAACATCCACGACTGAAGCGGCCTTTCGGCCTCAACCACCCTCTCCCGATGAGACACAATCGAAAAACACCGAAACTCCAGCGCGAGAAATCGCACCGCGACGCGCTCATGCGCAATCTCGCTGCGAGCCTGATCGAGCATCGCCGCATCACCACGACCCTCGCGAAGGCCAAGGCCCTGCGCCCCTTCGCCGAGTCGCTCGTGACTCTCGGCAAAAAGAACGATCTGCATGCCCGTCGTCGCGTTCTCACTCTCCTCGGCAGCAACCAGCTTGCCCAGCGGAGCATGAAGACGCTCTTCGAGGTGATCGCCCCTGCCAGCGCGGCTCGTCAGGGAGGCTACTGCCGCATCATCAAACTGGGTCAGCGTCAATCCGACGCCGCTCCCATGGCGCTGATCGAATGGGTCGACGCCCTCGTCACCGTTGGTGAAGCCAAGGCCGAAGCCTGACTCACCTCTCGGGTTTCCCGAATCTCAAGGACCGCGTCCGGCAACGGGCGCGGTTTTTTTTTGCACACGCCTCCCTTGCCAACTCCGCCAAAACCCGCCGATCCAGATGCCCGCGGCGATGAGCACGAGATTCTGGGTCAACTTCACGGGATAGTTGATCGTTTCCTCGCCCCCGAAACAGCCGCAGGTGATGTCGAGGCCCCGGACCCAGGCCAAAACAATGCCGATCGTGAAGACGACGAGCATTCCCGTGAGAAGGGCGGCCGCGCCCTTTCGCATCCGTTCCCACATCACTGCGAAGCCAGCGAAGACTTCGAGCCAGGGCAGGAAATGCGCGAGCGCCGGAGCGATCGGGTCGCCGACGAGGCGGTAATTCCGGATCGATTCGGCAAACGAGATCGGATCCTTGATCTTGGCGATCCCGCTCCACAGAAAGAGCGCGCCAAACGCGAGGGAGGCGAAAAAGACGAGCCAGCGTTTCATGAGGCAGCCCCCTTCTCGGCCCGATAAGCCTCGGCCAGGAGTGAAACCGGGTGTTTCACCACCGTCTCCTCGGCGACCGCGTTCTGGATCTGCAAATGACATCCCGGGTTGGCCGTGGCGACGAGGGTGGCTCCCGTCTTGGCAATGCACGCCGCCTTTTCCAGCTGCAGTTTTCCGGCCTGCTCCGGCTGGGTGATGTTGTAGACGCCCGCGCTGCCGCAGCAATGGGTCGCGTTCTCAAGTTCGATCAACTCGAGTCCGGGGATCGCTTTCAGGATCTCGCGCGGCTGTTTGGAGATTCCCTGACCATGACACAAATGGCACGCCTCGTGATAGGTCGTGCGCAGGGATCCTCCGGCAAGAACCTCGGGCTTGCGGAAGCCGATCTCGACGAGCCATTGCGAGACGTCGCGGGCCTTGCGATCCCATTCGTCGGCACGGGCGGCGTAGGCGGGATCGTCGCGGAGGAGGTTCGAGAAATGCTTCAGGTGCGAGCCGCAACCGGCCGCGTTCGTGATGATCGCATCGAGCGAAGCGAGGTCGAACTGGTCGATGAGACGGCGCGCCTGCACCGCGGCCTGATCGAGATCACCATTGTGGGCGTGGAGCGAGCCGCAGCAGCCCTGACTGCGGGGAGTCACGACTTCGCAGCCGTTCGCAAGGAGGACGTCGACGGTGTCGCGGTTGACGTCGGAAAAGACGAGATCCTGAACGCAGCCGGTGAGCATGCCAACACGATACCGCCGCGGAACAGGCGCCTCGATTTCGTTGATCAGTTCGTCCGAGAAACGGCGGCAGACCGTCGGTGTCGCCGGCTCGAGATTGCGCAGGTTTTCCGGGAGGAGACGGAGAAGACCGCATTTCCTGACCAACGCACAAAGCCCGCTCGCCTGATAGAGCCAGAGCATCCGCCCCACCGCGCGGAGCATCCAGGGTCTCGCGAAGAGCTGCCGCAGCGTCAGCCAGCGCCAGAACCGACGCCCCGGAGTGAAGAGGACGTCCGCAGCCTCGACCTCGGCGCGGGCGTGTTCGAAGAGCTGCGGGTAATCGACTCCGGCCGGACAAGCGGTGGTGCAGGCGAGGCAGCCGAGGCAATAATACATCTCCTCGCCGAATTCGCGCGTCACCTCGAGCTCCCCGTCCGCGATCGCCCGCATCAGCGCGATGCGTCCGCGCGGACTGTTGCGTTCGCGACGTGTCTCGAGATAGGTCGGACAGCTCGGCAAACACATGCCGCAATGCATGCACTGCTGGACCACCGAGTAGTCCAAATCGGCCATGTGCTTGAGGACACGATGGGTGGAGGGGTCACTCATGCCGACGGAGACTCCAGATCAAAGATTTTGCCGGGATTGAGAAGACCACGAGGATCCAAGGCCAGCTTCACCTGTTTCATCAGCGCGTAGCTCGCCTCGTCGAATTGCCCGGCAAGGAAGGGCTTCTTCGCCAGCCCCACCCCGTGCTCTCCCGTGATCGTTCCCCCGAGCGCGATCGTCTTCGCAAAGATCTCCTCCAAGGCGAGATGGACGCGTTCCATTTCCTCGTGATCGGTCTCGTCGGTGAGGATCGTGGGATGCACGTTGCCATCGCCGAAATGACCAAAGGTCGCGATCTGGAGCCGATGCCGCGCCGCCACTTCCTCGACAAAGGCAACGATCTCGGCGAGATGACTCCGGGGCACCGTCACGTCTTCGAGAATGGTCGTAGGCCGGATTCGCGCAAGGGCGGAGAACGCGCTGCGGCGTGCCGTGGCGAGACGCACGGCATGGGCCTCGTCGGCGGCCTTTTCAACGCTGATGGCACCACATTCCCGGGCGATCGACTCCATCGCCGCCGCTTCCTCCTCGACAACGGCCGGATGGCCATCGGTCTCCATCAGCACGACGGCGGCGGCGGAGGTGGGAAGACCGACTTTCGCATAGTCCTCGACACACTCACAAGTGCGGCGATCGAGGAACTCGAGGGTGCAGGGAATGATCTGGCGCTCGATAATTTTCGAGACGGACCGCGCCGCCGCTTCCATCGAGTCGAAGGAGGCGAGCAAGGTCCGACGCGCCTTCGGACGCGGCACCACCTTGAGGAGCACCTTGGTGATGACCCCCAGCGTGCCTTCGGAGCCCACGAAGAGATCCTTCATCGAATAACCCGCCACATCCTTGACGCACTTCGACCCGAGCCAAGCGATCGCACCATCGGGCAGGACCACTTCCATGCCCATCACATAATCCCGCGTCACCCCGTATTTGAGGCCGCGGAGACCTCCGGAGTTGTTCGCGACATTGCCCCCGATCGTCGAGATCTTCATCGAGCCCGGGTCGGGCGGGTAGAAGAGGCCGTGGGGCAGGGCCGCATCGTCGATGGCTTTGGTGATCACGCCCGCCTCGGCGAGCAGGGTCAGGTTCGCCGGATCGACCTCGAGAATGCGGTTGAGATGAACAAGCGTCAGGACGATCCCGCCATCGACCGGCACACTGCCGCCCGAAAGCCCCGTGCCCGAACCGCGGGTGACGACGGGAATCCTCTGGGAGAACGCAAACCGCAGCACCGCCGCAACCGCCTCGCTCGTCTGCGGCATCACGACACAGGCGGCACCGTGTTTCAGGGCGGCGGTGCCGTCGAATCCGTAGGGAATGAGGTCCTCCAGTTCGGTGAGGACGTTCTCCGCGCCTGCCAATTCGCGGAGCCGGGCGATCGTGGACGAGGAAAGAGTGGCGACAGGCGCGGCCTTCGTGACGGGAGTCATGGTGCCTCTGAACTAAGCCCGGGAGGCGGGATTCTCAAGGGCGGGATGAAGGGCAGAAACCTCACTTCCCTTCGAGCGCAGCGATCCGCTGAGCCACGGGCGGATGGGTGTAGTTGAGAAACACGTAAAAGGGATGCGGCGTGAGGTTGCTGAGGTTGTCACGGCTGAGCTTGCGCAGGGCATCGGCCATGGCGCGGGCGTTTCCGGTGACGTCGGCAGCGTAGGCATCGGCCTCGAACTCGTGTTTCCGGCTGAGCCAGTTCCCCGCGATCGAAAGGAGGTCGTTTACCGGGGTCATGACAATGCCAAAAAGGACGAGGCTCACATAGACCGAGGTTTCCCTCACGCCGAAGGCGTCGAAAAGCGAGCGGTTGTGCATCATCAGGCCGAGCAGGAAAAACAGGGCCCCGGTCGTGAGAGTGCTGAGAACGATCGCCCTCACCAGGTGCCCCTTTTTGAAATGACCGATTTCATGGGCGAGGACGCCGACGAGCTCTTCATCCGTGTGTTTTTCGATGAGCGTGTCGAAGAGGGCAATACGCTTGTTTTTTCCGAAACCGGTAAAAAAAGCATTCGACTTGGTCGAGCGCTTCGAGCCGTCCATCACGCTGACCTCGGTGAGCGGATAATCGCATTTTTCCGCCATCGCCTCGATGGACTGTCGCAGGCTGCCATTCGGGAGCGGCTTGAATTGATTGAAGAGCGGCAAAATCCACGTCGGCGCGACGTAGGCGAGCAAGAGGGAGGCGGCGGTCACCAATCCCCAGCCCCAGAGCCAGGCCAGCGGCACCGATTCGAAGATCCAGATCAAGAGGGCGAGCAACGGAGCCCCAAGCAAAAAGGACAGCGCCGCCCCTTTGACGAGATCACCGATCCAGACGCCGAGGGTGGTGCGGTTGAAGCCGAATTTCTCCTCCAGGACGAAGGTCTCATAATAGTCGAAAGGCAGCTTGAGAATCCCCAAGGCCAGGGCAAGAGCGCTGATGTAGACGACCCCGGCGAGGATGGGACCGCCCTTTCCGACGAAGAGCCTCACCTCGCCATCGAGCCAACCGAACCCACCGAGACACCAGAAGGTGAAGAGCAGGAACAAGGAAAAAATCCCCTCTCCGATCCCGAGCACGGCCTTGGCTCGGGTGTATTCCTGGGAGCGCTCGTAGGCCTCCTGATCAATCACTCCGAGAAACGCCGCCGGGATTCCCGCTCCGAGCGACTTCAAATTCAGCAGCGTCGCGAAGAAATCGACTTTCCACAGGATGATGAGCGAGAAGGCGATGACGAGAAACCAGGCGTTGATCTGCATTCCCCCTCGTTTACGCCAGCCACGCATTCCCGGCAAATGGAAAGGCCCCGGATCGGACGGGAGACTCATGGGGTGGTCGAGCCCGACTCGTCGCGATCAAGTTCGCGTTGCTGACGCATCAGCTCCCGCGCGTCGGCGGCGGCAGCGGAGAGTTCTTTCTCCAGTTCCCGAACCCGCATCCGGTGCTCGCGCCGCACCCGGGCAAGATCATCGATCGCCAGGGCCAGCACCGCCGTTGCGAGGACAAACACCCCGGCCCAGAAGACGGTGAATCGCACGGCGCCGAGGGAAAGTTTTTCGTGATCGGGCACGGTCCCAAGAAAGACTAGGACCAAAGTCAACAGGGTCGCGACAAAAAGGAAATTCCGCCTCAAGCGAAACGAAAAGAGCGGCTTCTGCACCGGCCGATCCGGTTTCTGGAATTCCATCCCCTCGAGAGAAGCATATTCGGGGCCCGCTGCCAATCCGCTTTTGACAATTTCCGCGCAGCCTTTTCGGGAGTCGGGGGATAGATTCCCCTTGCGATTCTTTTTATCACTCTATCGTTATATCGACAGTCAACCAGCATGCGCAATCTCCTCATCCTCGGAGCCGGAACGGCTGGAACCATGATGGCCAACCACCTTCGGCGTCGCCTCCCCCGCGCCGAATGGCGGTTGCGCCTCGTGGACCGATCGGAGAAGCACCTTTATCAGCCAGGATTGCTTTTCCTCCCCTTCGGCGACTACACCGAGACGCAGATCATCCGGAACACCCGCGATTTCCTGCCGGATGGGGTCGATTTCATCCACGCCGAGATCGGCGAGATCCGGCCGCAGGACCGTGAGGTGGCCCTCACGAACGGGAACGTCCTCGGGTATGACGTGTTGATCGTCGCGACCGGCTGCCGGACCGCGCCCGAGGAGACCGAAGGCATGCTCGGCCCGAAATGGCGGGACAACATCCACGATTTCTACACCCTCGACGGTGCCCGGGCCCTGCGGGAGAAACTCGCCTCTTTCACCGGAGGCCGGCTCGTCGTCCATGTGAACGAAATGCCGGTGAAATGCCCCGTCGCCCCGCTGGAATTCACCTTCCTCGCCGACTCGTTTTTCAAGAAACGTGGCATCCGCAATCAGGTCAGCCTCACCTACGTCACACCGCTCTCCGGTGCCTTCACCAAACCCAAGGCCTCGAGGAAGCTCGGTCACCTCCTCGGCGACAAGGGCATCGAGCTCGTCACCGACTTCGTCGCGGAGCGGGTCGATCAGGAGAACGACCAACTCGTCTGCTACGACGGACGCGTCGTGCCCTACGACCTTCTTGTCACCGTCCCGACAAACATGGGCGATGAGGCAGTGCGTCGCTCCGGCCTCGGCGACGACCTCGATTTCATCGCAACTCACAAACACACCCTGCAGTCGCCCGAGTATCCCGACGTCTTCATTCTGGGAGACGCCACAAACCTGCCGGCCTCCAAAGCCGGATCGGTGGCGCACTTCGAAAGCGAGACGCTGGCCGACAACATCCTCCGGCACATCGGGGGCAAGCCTCTCAAGGAGGAGTTCGATGGACACTCGAATTGCTTCATCGAATCGGGCGAGGGCAAAGCCCTTCTCATCGATTTCAATTACGAGCACGAACCGCACGAGGGCCCCTTTCCCTTTGCCTTCGGTCCGATGAGGCTTCTCGAGGAGAGTCGCCTCAATCACCTCGGCAAACTTGCGTTCCGGCACGTCTATTGGAATCTCCTCCTCAAGGCCCGCCCCCTACCCGGGATCAGTCGACAGAAGAAAGCCCCACCCACCATCGCGAAATAATCCGCCATCCCCATCTCCTGACATGATTAAAAACCTCGCCGGAACCGATCTCGACGTGAATGAAGAGGGCTACCTCACCAACATGAATCAATGGACCGAAGGCGTCGCCGCGGCCATCGCCGCCGAGGAAGGAGTGGGGCCCCTTGTCGAAGGCCATTGGAGAGTGATCCGCTATCTCCGAGAGCAGCAATCCAAGGGGGCCGCCCTCACCATCCGCGGCATGGGCAAAAGCGGCGTCGTCACGACCAAGGAGCTCTACGATCTCTTTCCCGGCGGTCCTCTCAAGAAATCCTCCAAGATCGCCGGGATCCCCAAACCGGTCGGCTGCATCTGATTTCCCCCGAATCATCCTCCTCTCCGCTCATCCTCCTCTCCGCGCATGAATACTCCCTCCCAACCCGTCAAAAAGATCTGCCTGATCGTGAGCCGTGGCTCGCTCGACGGCGTTTATCCCGCCCTCATCATGGCCAACGGCGCCCGCATGGAAGGAATCGAGGCCTCCGTCTTTTTTACCTTCTTCGGCCTGAACGCGCTCATCGACAAGACTCTCGACCACCTGAAGGTTGCCACCGTCGGGAACTCGGCGATGAACCTGGCCATGCCCATGCTCGGCCTCCCGATGACGATGCCCTTCCCCACCTGGATGGGTGCCATCCCCGGAGCCAGCGCCTTTGCGACCCACCTCATGAACAAGGAGATGGAGAAACTCGACATCCCGCCCGTTCGCGAATTCCTCGACCTCCTCTCCGACTCGGGCGGCAAGATCTACGCCTGCAAACTCGCCATGGACCTGTTCAAACTGACGCGCGGGGACCTCTGTGAGCGGGTCGACGACATTCTTACCGTCGGGCAATTCTACGAGGAGGCGGCTGGCGAGGGTTCGCACATCCTGTTTACGTGATCGCCCCGCTCGGCCCGCGCGTCGAGCGGTTTTTCCGGCTGAAAATCGTTGTCCCCGAGGAGGGATCACCGATACTCTCACGCCATGCCTGCAGCCCGACTGAAGGTCCTCAAGACCTACAAACTGTATATCGGCGGAAAATTTCCCCGCACCGAGAGCGGACGCACCATGACTGCCCGAAACGTCCTCACCGGCGAGCACCTCGCCCACTATTGCCGCGCCTCGCGCAAGGATCTCCGTGATGCTGTCGCCGCGGCCCGCGCCGCCCTGCCCGGTTGGAGCACTTCCAGTGCCTACCTCCGGGGTCAAATCCTTTATCGTGCCGCCGAAATGATCGAGGGAAGGCGCTCCAGCTTCGCCGCCGAAATCTCGGAGGTGACCGGTCTCCGCACCGGCGAAACACTCCGGGAGGTCGACGCCTCGGTCGATGCCCTCGTCCACTTCGCCGGCTGGACCGACAAACTCGGCTCCGTCTTTGGATCGATCAATGCCGTGGCCTCGCCACATCTCAATTTCACCACCGCAGAGCCCTGCGGCGTCGTCGGGATCCTTGCTCCCGGCCGCCCTTCTTTGCTCGGGCTCACGACCCTCCTTGGTCGCGTCATTTTGTCAGGCAACACCTGCGTCGCCCTCGCTTCCGAGACCGCTCCCCTGCCCGCCCTTTCCCTCGCCGAAGCCCTCGCCACGAGCGATCTGCCCGGCGGTGTCGTCAATCTCCTGACCGGCGACGGCGCCGAGCTCGCCCCTTGGCTCGCGAGCCATCTCGATGTGAACGCCGTGGTCGATGGATCGGGCGACGCGGAAATCTTCCAGACACTCCAAGGTGGCGCGGCGCATAATCTCAAGCGCGTCCACGATCACTCCCTCGCATCGCCCGAGGATTGGTTCGGAGCGGCGGGTCTCGACCCCTACCGCATCCTCGACACGGCCGAGTTCAAGACGGCCTGGCATCCCGTGGGAGTGTGAGAGGTGAAGCAGGCGCTCCTCATCGTCCTCGACTCCGTCGGAATCGGCCACGCGCCCGACGCGGCAGCGTTTGGAGACCAGGGCGCCAACACTCTCGGCCACCTTCGGAAAGCGGTTCACGGCTTCGCCCTGCCCCACCTCGATGCCGCGGGATTGGCCGCCTGCGAACAGGTCGCCGCTGGCGTAAATCCTGACGAACCCACAAACCTTTCCTTCGGATGCCTCACTGCGGCCTCTCCCGGGAAGGATACTGTCACCGGACATTGGGAGATCGCGGGGGCGCCGCTCGCGGGTCCTTTTGCCACCTTTGCATCCTTTCCCGCCGCCCTCCTTGCTGAAATGGAGTCCCTCACTGGCGAACGCTTTCTTGGAAACGTGGCCTGCTCCGGCACACGCGTTCTTGAGGGATTTGGCAGCGATCATCTCCGCACGACGCGACCCATCCTCTACACCAGCGCCGACTCGGTTATCCAGATTGCGGCACATGAGGCGGTCATCCCGCTGCCTCGTCTCTACGAAATCTGTGAAACGCTGCGCCCCCTCGCCGACCGCGAGCGCATCGGAAGAGTCATCGCGCGGCCGTTCCTCGGTGAGCCCGGCGCATTCAACCGCACCGGAAACCGGCACGATTTCGCGATGAGTCCGCCCCGGACGGTGCTGAACCAGCTCGCCGAGGCCGGAGTCGAGACGATCGGAGTCGGGAAAATTGGCGACATTTTTTCCGGTTCGGGGATTACCCGCTCGGTTCCCACGCTAAACAACGCCGACGGCTGTGCGGTGATGGACCGGCTCCTCGCCGAGCAGCTGTCCCAGCCGCGGCTGATCTTCACCAACCTCGTCGATTTCGACTCCCTCTACGGTCATCGACGCGATCCCAAGGGTTATGCCCGGGCCTTGGTTGAGTTCGACGACTGGTTCAGCACGCTCCTCCCGCGCCTCGATGCGGAAACGCTCCTGGTCCTCACCGCCGACCACGGCAATGATCCCACCTGGATCGGCACCGACCACACGCGCGAGCGAGTGCCACTGTTGGTCAAAGAACCGGGCCGCCCGAGAAATCTCGCCGCCAGATCCAGCTTCGCCGACGTCGCCGCGACCATGGCGGAATGGTTCGGGGTCGCAAAGGGAGGATTGTCGGGAACCCCCTTTTGATCGGGGCATCCGTCACTGCCCTTCCGCCAAACAATACAGCCACTCCTTCCGCTCGCCCTTGGTCTTGGCGGCGCGCAGAAAGACCTCACCCCCGACGAAGACAGGCGTCGCAAAGCCCTCGTCACCAAGGGAGTTTTCGGCGAGCTTGGTGAATTGCGAAGGGTTGGGCTCGTAGACGTGGGTGATTCCCCTTTCGTTCATCGCGTAAATCCGGCCCCCGGCAAGGGTTGGTGAGGCACTTACCGGCCCCCCAAGACGAACTTTCCATTTCTCCTCTCCGGTCTTCGCATCCCAACAAAGGGCGATTCCCCCATCGTTGAAGGCGTAAAGGTGACCCTCGTGATAGAGGAGCGACTGCTCATAGGATTTGTCGTTGTTTTTCCACAGCACGGTCGGCGTTTTCCCGATCCGAACCGCGAGAGTCTCCTGCTGAGGAAACCCTCCGCTGGCGAAAACGGTGTCTTCACTCCAGACCATGGTGCCGCAAGTGGCGTTGGGAGAACCGTCCGCCTGCCAGAGGATCCGGCCACTCCGCGGATCGTAGGCGCTGATCTTGGCGGCCCCGCTCAGGAGGATCTGCTCGAGCCCGCCGATCGACGCGACAATCGGCGAGGAATAGCTCGTCTTCACCTGGCGCCGTGCCCGCCAGAGTTCGCGACCGTCGTCGGTCGCAAAGGCGGCGAGATACCCACCGGCGAGGAACTCGGCCGAAACAATGATCTTTCCGTCATGCAGAGTCGGACTGGGCGCATAGCCGTAGCGGTAGTCGCAGGTGTAGGGTCCCGCGTCCCGCTGCCAGATTCGCTCGCCCTTCAGCGAGTAAGCGGTCAAAAAGACGCGGTCGGAATGGTGGAAGGAGACGAAGACACGCCTGCCATCCGAGGCCGGAGTTGGAGTCGCGGCGCTGTTCTTGCGATGGAGTGGCTCTGGCGGGCCGGCTTCATGAACGCGCTCCTTCCACCGGATCGCTCCGTCGGCCCTGCCGTAAGCGAGGACAAACTTCCCCTCCTCATTCGCCGTGGTGACAATGACGAGGTCTCCGGCCACGATCGGACTCGAAAGCCCGCGACCGGGAATGTAGGCTTTCCATTTCACATTCTCAGTCTCGGACCAGGTCAGCGGCGGTTTCGCCGTTGCATGGGCGACCCCGTTTCCATTGGGGCCGCGCCACTGGAGCCAATCATTCTCGTGCGAGACCGCCGTTCGAACCGCGGAAAGCAAAAAAAGAAACAGCGAGAAAGCAGGTCGGCACATGGAATGCAAGAGTTGTCGCAAACGCTTGGACAATCCTGTCTTCCGTGAGAAACTTCAAGGGCGTGCCCGCGTCCCCTACCCCGCGTATGTCCACCAAATCCGACCAGACCCCGGAAAAAACGTCTCTCTATCAGAAGTTCCTCTCCGAGCGCGAGGAGATCCTGAAGCACAAGTGGATCCAAAGCGAGGAGGCCGGACACGACGTCGGCCTCGAAAAAGCCCTCGTGGATTGGGCCCTGAACCACCGGGAGACCTGGCAGCGGGAAAAAGGGAATCTTGCCCGCAGTTGACCCCTCCGTCTCAGTGGGTGCCGAGGGGCCGGGCGACCAGCATTGGGGGACGTTGCGCCAGACTCGTCTTGAGGGTTTCCCCGGTCGGTGCGGAGGCCACCGGATCCTCCACCTCTGTCTTTTCCGTCTTCTCTCCGACCAGCTCGCGGACTCGATCGTAGGCCCCGGCCGCGTAGGGTAGGCCTTCGACTAAGCCGTCAAGGTTGGCACCCTCTCCCTTCGCGACCTCGGCCGCGATATCCACCAGCAGCATCTCGACGACCATGGTCCGGATCCACGGCATCCCGTTGGAGAACTCCTCGGCGAGTTCGGCTGCAGCAACCCGCTCGCCCGAACGATAGACGGCCATCGTGAGCCCCTCGGCAGCCGAGGCATCGGAACGGTCCCGCTCAAGCGCGGAAAGGAAGGCGTCCATGGCCGATACCCACTGCTTCCGGTCGAAGCACCCCCAGCCCTCGCGAGTCTTGGCCGCGGAGACGCTGCCCCCGAGAGAGGAATCAGCGACCGCGACGCGCACGGCTTTGGCGGCGAGGGGGCGGTATTCGCGCGACGCCTGCGGCGGAGCACCCATAGCAGAGGCAGCCGACAAGAGAACGCAGAGGGCGAACGGGAAGATCGTTGGAGAAGCATTTTTCATAAGCAACTCCGAAACTTTAAACAAATTTAATTAAATAACAATCAAATTTTATAAATTTATTAAATTCGTTTCGCAGATCTGAGAAACGCTCGGATCCGGGTTGGCGAAACGTTTTCGAGATCTGCCGTTTCACGGATTCCCTGTCTCGCCCTCAATGATCCGGGTGATCTCGAGGGCGACATCCAGTGCGGCCGTCCCCTGCTGTCCGCTGACCTTGGGCAGTTCGCCCTTCGCGGCGCAGTCGATGAAGGCGGCGAGTTCGCACTTGAGAGGCTCGTCCTTCTCCACCTGCACCTCCTCGCGGGCGATCGTCATCCCATCCTTGCGATAGATCCAACCGCTCTGATCCTGGTAGTCGAGCGAGAGGTAGGCGTCTCCCTGGAAGACGCGGATCTTCCGAAGTTTCTCCGGGCTGATGCGGCTGGCGGTGATGTTGGCGACGCATCCGTTCTCGAAGCGGATGCGGGCATTGGCGATGTCTTCGCGGCGCGTCAGCACGGGGATGCCAACCGCATCAATCGAAGCGATCGGCGAGCCGACCAGATGGAGCACGATCTCAAGATCGTGGATCATCAGATCGAGGACCACGCCGATATCGAGGCTGCGCTGGGGAAAGGGCGAGAGCCGGTGGCACTCGATGAACCTCGGCGAGTCGAGGACGGCCTCGAGACGGCTCATCACCGGATTGAACCGCTCAATGTGTCCGACCTGGAGGACGCATCCCATCGCCGCGGCCAGATCGATCATGGCCTTGGCATCGTCGACGGAATCGGAGATCGGCTTCTCGACGAGGACATGCCTTTTGGCCGAAAGGAGCTTGGTCGCGACCTCCCGATGGGTCACCGTGGGAGTGGCCACGGAGGCGGCGTCGACGCGCTCGACCAGTTCCTCGAGTGTCCCGACGGCCTCGGTGCCGAATTCGGCGGCGAGGGCGCAGGCGTGTTCGAAGTTCGCATCGTAGATCGCCACGAGTTCGGCCGAGGCCAACTCGGCATAAACGCGCGCATGATTTCTCCCGATAGCTCCGACCCCGACGACCCCTGCTTTGACCTTCATGATGCGAAAGGCTATGGCAGCATCCGGGCCACTAGGCAACCGGTGATCCGGTCTTCGCACGAATTTTACGGGGAAACTTCACCGGCCTCCAGACACCGACACGATCGTCGGGTGCGTTTTTACTCGTTCACTCCGAAAAAGAGAACAGTGGCGGCATTTCCTTCGCTCCCCGCGGGTTTTTCGGCGGCGGTGCGGATGGCGGCGGTGTGGTAGCCGCTGGCGAGATCGTCCGCGAGGATGACGGTGCGGGGGTAGTTCAACCCCTTGCTGAAGCGATGATAGAGTTCGACGCGCCGCCAGTCACTCTCATCGACGCTCACCTCGAGGGCTCCGGAATCGGGTCCGGCGAGGACAAAGGCGGTCAGGGCCGAGCCTGCAAAGGTGTGATACAGGTAATTGTCGGCGTCGTCGCTGCGAAGCGCGTTGAAATCCGTGTAGTCGCCCCGAAGGCTGCCGGAAGGGATCAATTCCTTCGAAACCGGTCCGAATTTCCAGCCACCGAGCCAGCTCAGTGCCTCGGGCCCGATCACGACCGCGCCGTCATAGCAGCCCGGGTCGAGCGGCTCGGGCACCGGCTCCGGAATGAGGTTCTCCGCCACCGGTGAAGCGGCGATCACGGAAACGATGAGATCGGAGGCGAACTGGTAGCCCGCAGGATTCGGGTGGGTCTCGCCATAGTCCTTCTCCCAGGTCTTCCTACCGGCCTGGATCTCACGGGCGAGCGCCAGCCCGATATCGACGCTGGCGATCCCGTAATGTCGGGCCACCGCCTTGTGCGCGGCGACGCTGACAGCCTCCTCACCCGCCTCGTGTTTCGCGAGGATTCCCGGATTCACAAACTGAACGGAAATCACTTCTCCGAGGGGATTCGCTTCAAAATACTGTCGCACGATCCCCTCCAATCCGCGGATTGCAGTCTTGCGATCATGGTCGGCGTCCTGATCGTCGTTCACTGCGAACTCGACGATGAGGAGATCGACGGGACCCTTTGCAAAGACATCCCGCTCCGCGCGAAAGGCTCCCGTGACCGAACAGGTCGAGCCAAGGCCGGCATTGGTGAAGGTAAAGGCGACCTCGGGCCATTTCGCCTGGAGCCAGTCGGGGACCCGTTTGGTGTGGCCGGTTTTATTCTGGGTGATCGACCCGCCGAGGAAGGCGACATGCGCCTTCTTCTCGCTCGCGATTTTGGAGAGGAAATTCGGAACACCTCGACCGGCCTCGATCACGGGCACTTCTTCGGCACGGATTGCAAGAGTGGCGAAGAGCAAGGAAAGGCAAAGGATCGGTTTCATCGTAGGCCGCCAGTATCCAACGCCCGGAGAAGGCGGGAAACGCTTTTTTCCACCACTGCGCGAACGCGTGACCGATTCGGGGCCAGCGGAGTCTTCCGACGACGGAAAGGGGGAGACGGGTTCTTCGCTCCCCTTCCCTTCTTCGACCTGGTCGCGGCAATCATTGTCACCGCTCACCTTGGGCCAGCGGAACTGCGGGGACCGCGCCTATCAAACAGCTCCGCCTGCTAAAGCCAGCGCGAAACCTTCGCGCTCCTCACTCGGCGCTTTCATCAGAACCATGATCTTTCTTCGGCATCTTCGGCAGCGGAAGACAAACCAGCTTGCCGAATCCCACGCCGACGAGCGCTCCGACGGCGAATCCGGCGGCGGCAGCGGCCGCTACGGCGGCGATGGCTCCTCCTACCGCGCCCACCGCGCCGCCAGCCACGGCGGCAGCAGCCGAGCCCGCACGATAACCCACCCACTCGTTGACAGCGAGTCCGACCGCCTCGGAGGGATAGAGGCAGGCCTGAAACGCCAGCTTGACGGTCTGCCCTAATCCAGTGGTCGCCGAAGCGCCCTCTTCCGAACCGTAGCGATGGGCGGCCAACGAATAGCCCCTGATTCCCGCTCTAAGACCGAAGAGCGGAGGATCAATCGCAAAGGCTCTTCTCTCCGGCTCGCCCCCGTTGCTTTCTTCGTCTTCAGGACCGCCTCCGAAAACGCAAAAGGGCCCCCTCGTTGGAGGGAGCCCTCGAAAATGGGTTTGGCCAACGAAAATCAGCGAAACGATCAGAAAGTCGCCGTAGCACCGATGTGGAAGCGTCCCGACTCGTCGGTCACGACATTCTCGGTGAAGACAGGGTAACCATAATCGAGGCGGAATTTGAACCAATCGCTGTAATTCCAGCGCATACCGATCCCGACGGAACCCAACTGATAGCTGGAGGGCTCGGCCGGGAGGCGCTCTTCGTTGCCGAGATCCGCCGCGTCGAAGAAACCGAGGAATCGAAGGCTGTCGGTCTCGTTCTCCCAGTCGCCGATTCGGGCGAGAGAGAGCTCCGGAGTGTAGAGTTCGAAGGTTCCCCACGCCCCGTGGTCACCACGAGCGACGCGTTGGTCGAAACCACGGACGGTATCATACCCCCCGGCGCCCAGTTGCTCGGAGGCCTGAAGGTTCCCATCGGCATCCTGCCCCTGGACCTTGAACCGCATCGACCAATCGTCGTAGAGACGGCGCTGATGCTCGAAACTTCCCACCACGTAGAAGTAGTCGGCGGATGAACCCGCGCGGGACGATTCAAACGCCGCGTCCGAATTGTGGTTGTTGAAGCCTCCGGGAGACCAGACTCCGCGGATATCGAACTGGGACACGCCCCGTTGATGCTGAATTGTCTCGTTGTATCCGAGACTGAATTGGAAGATCTCGACGCGCGAGCCAAAGAGCTGGACGTTGTTCAAGTTGCTGAAGTCGACGAATTCGAGGTTGTTTCCGTTCGACTTCCAGTCAAAGCCGAAGTCCATCTCGCGTTGCCGATTGGCGGTGCCGTCGAGAGGAATGCCGTATCGGCCGCTCAGCTGGATGTTGTCTCCGTCGGAATCCAACGAGTTGCCGCCACCCACCGGGATCGGGTCGGAATCGATGTCGACATAGGAGGCGAGAACGGTGAACCAGTGACGCCAGGGCAGCGCGTGGGTGTAGACGAGCGAGTTTGCGCGCACGTGCTCGAAGTCGAGATCGCTGGTGAACTGATAGCTCAGACTGCGATTGGGACCAAAGGCATCGCCGAAATTGAAGCCGAAGATGAGACGATCCTGCCCGAGGTAGTCCACGCCGGAATCTTCGTAACCGGTGTAGAACCAGTTGGCTCTGGTCTGGTAGCTTTTCAGGATGACGTCGGTGGTGCCGAATTCATAACCGGGGGCGTAAACCATGTCGACCTTGCGGTAGGGACTCCGATTTACCCAAGAAAGGTCGCGAAGGACTTCGGAGGCGCGGATGACTTCACCTTTTTTGACGCGCATCTGGCTACGAATGAACTCCTCGGTCTCGGCATCGACCCCTTCGACCCGAATCCGGGCGAGCTCAGACTCGATCACGACGAGCTGGACCACGCCGGAAGTGATGTCCTGCTCGGGTATCAACACGTCCACGACGGGACGATCTCCCTCACGATAGGCAACGATCACGTCCTTCACCAGCTGGTCGAGAGATCCGAGGGAAACGGGCTTGCCGATGTAGCTCTGGAGGACGAGGCCCACCTGACGGGGGAAGTTTTCGAAATCGTGCCAAATGCCCTCAACGCCGGGCCACCCATCGGGCCGGACATCCCCCGGCCGAGGCAGGAGGACGATTCCCAAAAGCTGGTTCACCAGGTAATCCTCTTCGCTGGAACTGCCGCCAACGCCCTTCCCGGCGCCGTGGTCCATGTGAAAACGGCCAAGTCGATCCACTTTGAGCGGGCCTTCGCCTCCACCCGAGTCGAGCACGGAACGGGTTTCCTGCACCTTCCTCTGGGTCGTGGGAGGAAGAGCGTCGAGAAGAATCTCCGTGCCATATTGATCGGTGACGGTCTGCTGGGCGTGTGACACTCCCATCAGACTCGCCATCAAAAGGGCGCTGATTCCGGTCGTAAGAAGTTGGATTCTCATCAGATTCAAACAGTCGCGGCCCATGGACACCGCTCCACAATTCAATCGCTTAACACACGTTAAAAGGGATGAAAACGCTTTTTTCAGTTTTTTTTCGGGTGTCCGGCTCTTCGGGGGATGCTAAAGGGGGAAGGTGACGCGATGAAAGAAAAATCTGAAGTATTTTTGACCGACACTCACGCCCATCTCGCTTCCCAGCGATTTCTGGGAGACCTGGGCGGGGTCCTCGCCCGATCGTGCGAGGCCGGCGTGGGTCGGATCGTTTCGATCTCTTGCGATCTCGGCGACGTGGAGGCAAACCTGGACCTCGCGGCCTCCCATCAAGGCGTCTTTGCTACGGCGGGGATCCACCCCTGCTACGTCCACGACCCCGGACCGGCAGACTGGCGCGAGCGCCTGCGGCATCTCGCGGTGCGTCCCGAAGTCGTCGCCATCGGAGAGATCGGGCTTGATTATCATCACCCCCCGGGGGACGGCAGCGAAACCTCTGCCTGGCGCCGACTGCAGGAATCGATTTTCGAAGAACTGTTGCAGCTGGCGCAGGATCTTCACCGCCCGGCCGTGATTCACTCTCGCGAAAGCACCCCGTCGGTCTTGAGGGTGCTGGCCCGTTTCCCTTCGGTGCGCGCAGTGCTGCACTGCTTCACCGGAAGTCCGGAAGAGGCGGAGGAGGCTCTCGCGGCCGGACATTTTCTCTCGTTTACCGGGGTCATCACCTACCCCAAAGCCGACGACGTCCGGGCCACGGCCGCGGTGGTCCCGCTCGATAGAGTGATGGTCGAGACTGACGCTCCCTATCTCGCTCCGGTTCCCTTTCGGGGAAAAATTTGCGAACCTGGCATGGTTCGTCACACCTGCCAGAGGCTTGCCGAAATCAACGGGCTTTCCACCGATGAAATGGCGGTGATCACCTCCCGCAATGCGGCAACGTTTTTCGGCCTGTCCGGGCTGCTCTTGGGCGAGAGCGCAAGCCAGGAACCGGGTTGCGGAATCGGACCGGGAGTGGTTCGTTAGACTTGGTCCGGTTCACTGGGCGTCTCTGCCCCCGCCCTGCTTTCTGCTCCTCTCCTTATCGCTCCCTCCGATCGGCCATGTTTTCCGAACCCATCCACCAAGCCAGGGAGAAAACGTTTCTCCCCTCAGCGCCAGAGGGCTCCCGCCGTGGGCCGGTCTCCAACGCCACTCTGACGGATGATCACACGATCTTCCTGCTCAACCAGCAACGCGAGCGCGGCTCGAGGGTGGAACGAGGCTGGTGGTTCTCACGACTTTTCCGGCGCTGAGCCGCCGCCGAGGAGCGCCTCGAGATCGTTCTCGCCAATCACGGGAATTCCCAGACCGAGGGCCTTGTCGAGTTTCGAGCCGCCTCCTTCACCGGCTAGGAGAAAGTGCGTGTTTTTACTGACCGAACCAGACACCTTGCCACCCGCGCGGAGAATTCGCGCCGCGATCTCGTCACGAGGCGCTGAGAGGGTGCCGGTGATGACGACGCTTTTTCCCGAAAGGGGTTTTCCGTCGCCGCCGGTTTCGTCTCCCGGTTTCGGCAAGTAATTCTCGGACTGGGGATCGATCCCGAATTCAGCGAGACGTTTCAAGACCGAGCGTCCCGCAGGCGATTCGAAAAAGTCCAGAACGCCGGCCGCGACGATCGGACCGACCTCGGAGGCGATTTCGTAAGGAGCGAGGAACGCGCTCTTCTCCTTGCTCTCCCCGGCCTTGAGGGTGCGCAATTCGAACAGAATCGGAGAGGTCGCCAATTCCCCGAAGTTCCGGTGCAGCCGGGCGAGTTCTCGCGCCGCCGATTCACCGACTTGGGATATCCCCATGGCAAAAAGCCAGCGCGCCAGCGGCATTTCCCTCGCTGCCCTCGCGCGGGCCTGAGCGGTCTTGGCGGCATTCTTCGCGCCGAAAAGGCGCGGACTTTCCTCGGTGCCGAGGTTCAGTGTCGCGAGGGTGCTCTCGGAGATTTCAAAGAGATCGAGCGGGGTTCGGATCAACCCCCGCTCGACAAGTTTTTCCGACACCGTCGTGCCGATTCCCTCGATATCGAGCGCCTTGCGGCTGACAAATTGACGCACCCGGCTGGCGACCTGGGCGGGACACTCGAAGCTGACACAAAAATGGGTGACGATCGTGCGCGCCTCGGACTTGGACCCCGAGAGCGTCTCGCGCCGCTCGATCGGCCCCGAGCAGACCGGGCAAACCCCACCAAGGTGCGCTTGCAGGGAAAACGGAGTCTCGGGACCGCGTTTGGCGGCCACCTTGATCACCTCAGGGATGATCTCGCCCGCCTTCTGGATCAGCACGACATCTCCGATCCCGATCCCTTTTTCCTGAATAAAGGACTCGTTGTGCAGCGTCGCGCGCCGGACAGTGGAGCCAGAGACGAGCACCGGCGCGAGCTCGGCCACGGGGGTCAGCTTCCCGGTGCGTCCGACCTGCACGGTGATGGCGAGCAGCTCCGTCTCCTTTTGTTCGGGCGGGTATTTGTAAGCGGCAGCCCATCGCGGTGCCCGGCTCGTGAAGCCAAGCTGCTGCTGGGCATCTCGGTCGATCACCTTGATCACCGCGCCATCGGTGCCGTAGGGCAGGCTGTGGCGCTCGACCTCAAGTCGGCGCACCGCGGCGAGCACTTCCGCGAGCGTCTCGGCAATCCAGAGCGGCTCGTTTTTCCGGATTCCGACGCGATCGAGCAGGGCATGAAAGTCCGTGATCGTGCCGATTTCCCCTCCCTCAAGCAGCCCGAGTCCATGCGCGATGAAATCGAGCGGGCGGGTCGCCACCTCGCGAGGATCGAGGAGCTTCAGCGTTCCGGCGGTGGCGTTCCGGGGATTGGCGAAAGTCGGCAGGCCGGCCTCATCGCGCTCCTCGTTCAACTTCGCAAAGGCCTCGCCCGGCATGAAGATCTCGCCCCGCACCTCAAGTGTCGCAGGGGCGCCGGCGGTCTCGGGCAGATTCATCGGGATCGACTTGATCGTCCGCACATTGGCGGTGATGACATCGCCGGTCGTGCCGTCGCCGCGCGTTGCGGCATAATCGAGTCGGCCGCCCCGGTAGACCAGAGCGACGGCAACTCCGTCAATTTTCGGCTCGACGGTCACGGGCACTCGCTCGCTGCCCAGCCCCTTTTGGAGCCGTCGGTAGAAATCGACCAGCTCCTGTTCCTTTGGCGGCCGTTCCCCCGTTTTCGCCTCGATCTTGTCGAGATCTTCGGCCGGGATCTCGAAGAGATCGTCGATGCTCAGCATCGGCACCGGATGACGGATCTGATCGAAACCCTCGCTGGGCCGTTCTCCGACGCGGCGGGTCGGGCTGTTCGGATCGGCAAAGAGCGGGTAATCGGCCTCGAGTCGCTCCAGCTGGCGGTAGAGCAGGTCGTATTCGGCGTCGGAGATTTCCGGCTGGGCCCGGTCGTAGTAGAGCCGGTTGTGGCGCTCGATCTCGGAGATGAGTCGGGAGATCTCGGTTTGGGGGTCGTCGGGATTCATGCGACGGCTGGGGGACGCCTCAATCGTGGTTTCGTTCACCGTTCCGGTCGGGCAGCCGATCGGCCTGCTTGGAGACCTCCTCTTCGAGGCGTTCGGCGAGCCACTGTTTGATCATGCTCTGGTAATTCAAGTAACGATGGCGGGCGAGCCGCTTGATCCGGCTGAGCATCTGGGGATCAAACCGAAGGCTGATGGTCGTCGATTCCCGCACCGTCTGCCGCTGGATCGCGGCATTCATCAAGCGTGGATCCAGCGCGTGAGTGGACCAAAACACGGCTTCGTCCCTCTCGTCATCAAAATCGGGGATCTGCTTCCAGCGGTCGACAATGTTCACAGGGCAAGGGGGTTGAGACCAGAAAAGGAGACGATTAGAGCCACTCCGCGTTTTTACGCTCGTAGAAGGTCATCTCGTCGTCGGTCATTTCACGACAAAGGATCACGCGATAGCGTTTACCATCGGTCCAGAAGACCGAAAAAAGAAACCGGTTATTGATGGTTTTTCCGAGGTTGAAATAACGCGCCTCGGAGCCGACTCCATCGTTTTCTGGAAGAAGCCGAATCGAGAATGGATCCTCAAAGACTTCCTCCACCTCCCGTGGGGTGATTTTCTTGAGGTCGAAATGGCAGTCAATCCAGTCGAAGTCCATGGGCGGGGGGCGATCGTGGCGAATCGGGCCGAACCGGCGGCGTTTCGACGCTTTACGCTAAAGGTTTGCCTCAGGAAATCAATGCACGAAAGCGCGCAACGCCACGAATCCGGAAAATCGATCGGGAACCCATCCACCGGTTCAGTCCCCACCGGTTCGATGAAGTGAGGCGCCGTGCTCTGAAAAAAATTGCGAGCTTTTGACTCGGAATCGTTCAGGATGATGTTCTTCCCAGTCCCACCCCCCCTTTGTATGAGAAACACCCTGCTCCACGCCTCCATTCTGACCATGCTCGCCGGAACGGCGTTTGCCGAAACGGCTCTCGAAATCGCGACCGGCTTTGATCAACAAAAGATCACCGCGCTCAGTGCTTACCTTGAGAAAAACCCTGACGCCACTGACAGGGATCGAGCGCTCTCCATGATCGTGACCGCCCACCTCGGTTTGGGCGACTTCGCTCCCGTCCCCGACCTGCTAACCCGGCGATACGAAGCCCAACCCAAGGGAGAAGGGGCGGATCTCGATCTGATCATCGGCGAAATTCTCCAACCGATGGTGGAGTCGAGCCTTGTCTCCAACCAACGCGACAAAGCCAAGGCCTTCCTCACAAAATTCAAGGCCGACTTTGCCGCGCATCCGGCCGCCAGCCAAATTTCACAGGTCGTCGATCAGATCGGTGCCGATCTCCTGATGCCCGGCGTGGGCGACGAAATGAAGATCGCTTTCACCGACCTCAATGGAAAGGGAGTCGATCTCGCGAAAATGGGCGACAAGGTCGTCCTGGTCGATTTTTGGGCGACCTGGTGTGGCCCCTGCGTCGCCGAGATGCCCAACGTCATCGCCGCTTACAACCGACACAAGGAAAAGGGCTTCGAGGTCATCGGTATCTCCCTCGACGAGGACAAATCCGCGGTCGAGAAATTCGTCGCCGACCATCAGATGCCCTGGCCGCAGTATTTCGATGGCAAGGGCTGGGAGAACGAGCTGGTCAAGCATTTCGGCATCCGGGGTATCCCCGCCACCTTTCTGGTCGGCAAGGGCGGCAAGATCATCGCCTCAAACCTGCGCGGAGAGGAACTCGAAACCGCCATCAAGAAAGCGCTTGGCGGGGAGTGAGCGGTCCCTGCCACGAATCCAGTCGCGGCAGATCCTCCGTCCTTTCCACTTTCCCCGCCGCCAAATCCGGCGATAGTGGCGGCTTCAGATCCATGACTTCCGAAAACCGCATCGATCAACGCTTCGCCGTCCTCAGGGAGGCCGGCAAACCGGCCTTTGTCGCCTATGTCTGCGCGGGCGATCCGGACATGGAACGCTCTCTCGAGATCCTCTTCGCCCTCGAGCGGGCCGGGGCGGACATCCTCGAGCTTGGCGTCCCCTTTTCCGATCCCATGGCCGACGGCATCGTCAATCAGATGGCCGCCCACCGAGCCCTCGAGGCCGGCGCGAACACCCACAAGGTCCTTGATCTCATCCGCCGGTTCCGCCAACGATCCGAGACGCCCATCGTCCTGTTCACCTACCTGAACCCGATCTACACTTATGGCTTCGCCCAATTCCACGAGGACGCAGCCGCTGCCGGGGCCGACGGGGTATTGCTGCTCGATCTCCCCCCGGACGAGGCGATCCTGAACCGCGAACTCACCGAGAGTGGAACGCTCCGCCATATCCGCCTGATCGCGCCGACGACACCGGCCGACCGCATTCCAAAACTGGCAGCCGCGGCAGAGGGGTTCATCTACTATGTCTCCCGCGAGGGCGTCACCGGCACCCAGACTGCCCTCGCCGAAGGCATCGCCGAGAACGTGGCGGCGATCAAGGCGCACACGAGCGTCCCGGTCGCGGTGGGATTTGGCATCTCCACTCCGGAGCAAGCCGCCGAAGTAGGCCGCGCCTCCGATGGCGTGGTGGTGGGGAGCGCGATCGTCCGCATCATCGAGCAGCAGGGTTCCTCCTCCGGGGTCGCCGCCGCGGTGGAGGCCTTCGTCAAACCGCTTGTCGATGCCGCCAAGTCGGTCTAACCTGACCTCCCCTTTCAATTCTGATCGACATGGTCTCTTTTTGGAAAATGAACGGTGCGGGGAACGATTTCGTCGTCCTCGACAACCGCGACAACTCCCTCTCCCTCACCGGCGAACAGATCGCCCGCCTCTGCCAGCGGCAGCGCGGCATCGGAGCCGACGGTCTCCTCGCGGTCGAGCCGGCCGAGAGCGGTGCCGACTTCCGAATGCGCTACTACAATGCGGACGGCGGTGAAGCCGAAATGTGCGGCAACGGTGCCCGTTGTTTCGCCCGGTTTGTCAATTTCCTCTCCGGTGGCAACCTGACGGAAACCACCTTCGAGACGATGGCCGGGGTCATCGAAGCGGCGTTCCACGGCGATCAGGTGCGGATTCAGCTCAGCACGCCACACGGTCTCGCCCTGGGTCAACCGCTCGATCTCGATGGTGAGGCCCACCTGGTTCATTCGCTGAATACCGGCGTGCCGCACGCCGTCGTCTTCGTCGAGGAACTCGCCGCCACCGAGGTGCGCCGTTTCGGCTCGGCGATGCGCTATCACCCTCACTTTGCCCCGAAGGGGACGAATGCCAACTTCGCTCAAGTGATCGCGCCCGGTCAGATCGCGATCCGGACCTATGAACGTGGCGTCGAGGACGAGACCCTCGCTTGCGGCACCGGCATGGTTGCCTGCGCCCTCATTCATCACGAACTGAGCGGCACCCCTTCGCCCATCCGCGTCAGCGTGGCGGGCGGTGACACTCTCGAAGTCGGTTTCACCAAAACCGACGCCGGTGATTACTCGGCGGTGACCTTGCTCGGCCCGGCGGATTTCACCTTTGCGGGAAGGCTCGAGACGCTCTAGCCTGTTTCCCTTTCCTCTTGATTTTCCAAAGCCGTTTCCACCATGTTTGAAGGAGCCCACACCGCCCTTGTCACTCCCTTCAATGAAAAGGGAATGATCGACCCCGACGCCTTCCGCGCCCTTATCGACCAGCAATTCGACAACGGCATCAGGGGAATTGTGCCGTGCGGCACGACCGGGGAATCTTCGACTCTTTCGACCGAAGAGCATCACCTCGTCATCGAAATGGCGGTGAAGCAGACGAGAAAGCGGGGCCTTGTCATCGCCGGAACCGGCTCAAACTCGACCCGCGAGGCGATCGACTTGACTCAGGCAGCCGAGAAGGCCGGCGCCGATGCCGCCCTCCTCGTGACACCCTATTACAACAAACCCTCGCAAGAGGGCCTCTATCAGCACTACAAGGCGATCGCACTCTCGACCGACCTTCCCCTGATGCTCTATTCCATCCCCGGTCGCTGCCACATCCAGATCGATGTGGAGACGTGCGTCCGTCTCTCCGCCGACTGCCCGAACATCAGGGCGATCAAGGAGGCCGGAGGCGTCACTGATCGCGTTCGGCAACTCCGCGCCGCCCTCCCGGCCGCCTTTGAAATCCTCTCGGGCGATGACGCCCTCACCGTCGATTTTATGAAGGAGGGAGCCGTTGGAGTCGTCTCCGTGGCGGGCAACCTTATCCCCGGCCCCATGGCCGAGCTCACTCGCGCCATGCTGGAGAAGCGTGTCGGAGAGGCCGAGGCCATCCACTCGAAGTATGCGCCACTCTTCAACGCGTTTCTAAAAATCGACACCAATCCGGTGCCGATCAAGGCAGCCCTCGGACTTGCGGGATTTTGTCGTCCCAAGCTTCGCCTTCCCATGGTCGAAATGAGCGCCGAAAAAGTAGGGGAGCTCCGAGAGGCGCTCGTCGCCGTCGGTCTGCTTTGAGCGCGCTTTCGCCCCCGTGCCCTTTCCCTAACCGATTCCCATCATGTTGAACATTCTCGTTACCGGATTCCGCGGCCGCATGGGTCAGGCCGTCGCCACCGCCATCAGCGAAGACGGCGAGGCTCGCGTCGCGGCGGGGATTGATCTCGGGGACTCCCTCGAGGAGGCATTGAAGAACAGTGAGATCGTCATCGATTTTACGCTCCCCTCCTTCACCAATGAACTGGTCGAGGGCTGCGTCGCCTCCGGCGTTCCTCTTGTGATGGGCACGACGGGTCATGATGACGCGCAGCTCGAGATGATCCGTCGGGCTTCCGGGGAGATCCCCATCGTCCATGCCCCGAATTTCTCGGTGGGGGTGAACACCCTTTTTTGGCTGACCCGGCGCACCGCCGAGATCCTGGGTGAAGACTTCGACCTCGAGGTCGTCGAGATGCATCACCGCCACAAGAAGGATTCTCCGAGCGGCACCGCTCGTCGGCTCGCCGAGATCCTCACCGAGGTGCGCGGGCTTTCCTATGACGAGGACTGCCGTCACGGCCGCTTCGGCGACGTCGGTGCTCGCACCCACCACGAGGTGGGGGTGCATGCGATCCGAGGCGGGGACGTCGTCGGCGACCACACCGTCATCTATGCCGGCAATGGGGAGCGGGTCGAGCTGACTCACAAGGCCTCGAGTCGCCTGACCTTTGCCAACGGTGCCGTCCGGGCCGCGAGGTGGATCAAGTCCGCCGGACTCAAGAGCGGCCTCTTCGACATGCAGGACGTTCTCGGGCTCAAGTGAGGATGGCCCGCGTCGGGATCAGCCTCGGGTCGAATCTCGGTGATCGGATCGCCCATCTTCGCAGCGCCATCGACCGGCTCGCGTCCTTGCGCAGCTCGGACCACCTCCTGCTTTCGCCGGTCTTTGAAACCGACCCGGTCGATTGCCCCGAGGGTTCGGGAGCCTTTTACAATGCGGTCGTCGAGATCGAGACCACCCTGCCGCCGCTCGAGCTTCTCGCCGCGACCCAGGCAGTCGAGCGGGAAATGGGGCGGCCTGACGTCCGGATGGTGAACGCCCCCCGCACCATCGACCTCGATCTCCTCTATTACGACAGTCTCACGATGATGGCACCTGGATTGGAGCTGCCACATCCGCGCATGTTCCTTCGGGCCTTTGTCCTCAAGCCACTCGCCGCGATTCGGCCCGATCTCGTGCCGAATGGCGCTCTGGAGTCGGCTGATGATGCCGGAGTTTGCCTCGCCGCCGAAACGCTCGCTCCATGAAATCCGGTCAGGCGGGCCGAGCGGATCCCCTGCGTTTCGGGTCACCCGCCTTGGTGGCCCGATCGCCGCGTCTGCCGATCACTCCGTGAACTGGAAGGAAAAGACATCGGCGTCCTTCATCGAGACCCTCAGGCGCACCGGTTTTCCGGCGAGCGGGCTGACGTCGGTGCCGGATTTCCAACTGATCTTACGATCGATCTCGTTGCCGATCTGCATCTGACAATCCTCGACGGAAAAGCCGGGGATCGGCTTGCCATCCGCTTCCTCGATCCCCACCTTCACGCCGCCGGCCGCTGAGGTGGAGAAATTCAGCGAGAGCGCCTTTCCCGTGAAGATGAGAGGCTTGGTGATGGCATGTCCGCCACCATAACCACTATGGAGCGACGCGAACCCGTCGACCCGCAGCGAGTAGCGACGCAGGTGGGCGGTGGGCTGGGCGTAGTCCTGATTCACATAGATGGACATCTCGGCCGGACCGGTGGGCACGACATTGAGGGCCGGATAGTTCGTCCGCGACACCCAGTTCTGCGCGCCGATACCGCCGCGGAGGAATCCTTCGAGAAAGGTCCGGTCGTAGGCGGCAAGGTGTTCGGATCCTTCGGCCGGCCGGGTTGTCATGAAGATCGCGTCGGAGGTGTCCTTGAAGTAGCCGGGGTTCACGTGGATGGCCTTGGCCTGCGCGTCGTCGAGGACCTGGCGCCCCGGCATGAAGCGCGCCGCGATGGCGACGTAGAGATGCGGCGCGCGGAAGTAGGGACTTGTCTGGTTCGTGTAGAGATGCTCGATGGGCGCCTCGACCTCCGGATTCCGATAGCCGAGCAGAACCGGTGGCGTCCAGGTGAGGAAGTCGGCGCTCTCGCTGCGGACGATGCGGCGAACGCCCTTTTCGAAGACGCGGTAGTAGGCCACGTATTTTCCCTCGGCCTCGGACCAGAAAGGCACGTTCTGCGAATCGAACATGTAGGGGTAGGGCACCATCGCCTTGGTGATGACGGGCGCCTCAGCCATCTTTCGCCAGCGGTAGCCGTCGGCCGACTTCCACGCAACGAGCCCGCCACCCTCCATGGTGCCGCCGAGGGCCTTGAAGCGCTCGCCCTCGGGCACGCCGGGGCGCCTATCGCGGAAGGGGCTGAAATTGTGGGGTGAAGTATTCGCGCCCATCAACACGAGGTTGTTTGCCCGGGTTCCGTTGGCTTGGTAAAGGCCGAGTTCGGGCTTGAGCCAGGATCGGCCGTCCTTCGATTCAGCGACGCAGGTGACCTCTTCCTCGCTCCCGTCGCGGTTCGGCACCGCCTTGCCGCGGTAGTAGGCGCGCAGACTGCCGTTTTCCAGCGTCACGATGGTCGCGTAGCCGCTGAAGAGCCCTTCCCAAGGTTGGTCGAAGGCAAAAGCAATCCCCTCGTCGCGCGGGTGGTGGAGCTGGAGGTTGACACCGTTGAGCTGATCGATGAGAAAATGATCGACGAAGAGCTCTCGTCGCCCACCGATCGTGATGGGATCGGCGGAGAGCGGCAAGGTGAGGGCGAGGAGAAGAAAAAGAAGAACAGGGAGTTTCATCCTCGAGGCAGTCGGTGGGATGGCGGTAAAAGTTTCCGGAGACTCTCCAGATCGGCCCCGGCGGCCCCTGGCTCGGAAGGTTGACCGTTGTTGAGGGTGTTCTGCCAGCGGATGCCGCCGGTGGACTTGAACTCGATCCCTTCAAAGGTGCATCGGTTTCCCTCGACTACGCAGCGTGCCGAGATGATTCCACTCCTCGGCTCGACGAGGCGTCGAAGGTGGACATTTCTCATCACGAGGCGACAGCCACCAGCCGCTCGTCCGGTGACGACGAAGGGATTCTGCGCCGAGGAAAGGAGGAGAACATTCGTCAGCGAATACCTCCCCTCATCGAGAAAATAGAGGTCAAAGCCGAGGCAATCCGCGATAAAAACGTTCCGGTAGCTCGTCTCCGCCGTGCCGGTGTCGCAAATGCCGGTGCTGTTGCCGATGCTGGTGAAACCATCGACGCGATACTGGGCCGACTCGTGCGCGCTGATGCCGTCGTCCCCGCATTCGATCGCGCGAAGGTTCTCGAAGTCCACTTCGCGGCAGTCGCCGTGGATGTTGAACCCGTCGTTGTAGGGATGGGTCGCGGTGAGGTTCCGGATGACGAGATGGGCATTATCGCCACCGAACTGGACCCCCGCGCTGCGCACCGGCACGGAGATTTTCGCTTCGGCGAGGGTTTTCCCCGGCGCGAGACGGAGGTGAAAGGCGCCCTCGATGGGGACGCCATGGTCCTTGGCGGGCGGGGAGGTCTGGACGAAGGTCCACTCGCCCGGCTCGAGATCTTCAGGATTCTTCAGAGGGGCGCTCTTACCCTTCGAGACGCGACCCATCCGCTGCATCCGACCGTCGAAGAGGAAAAACCAACGCGCGAGGATGGCACCGTTGAGGGTCGGCATCAGCTTGGCGCAGGTAAAATGCCCCGGGGAAACCTCCTCCCACGCCAGCGGATCGAGCGGATCCGAACCTTCCAGCGTCGCGCCGTGACCGTCGAGGGTGATGGGTCTGCCGGCTTCTCCCTTTTTTCCGTAAAAACCCGCGTAGTCGCGGTAGATCTTGTTGGGCTCGAGATGGATCGTATCGCCGGGTTGGGCGAGCTTGATCGCGTGGTGGATCGTGGGAACCTCGGGATCGATGCCCACATACAGCTCACGGGCGTGGAGATCGACGCCGAGCGAAAGGAGCACCCCGGCGAGCAGGCGCAGAGCAAGGGGCAATGAATTCATCCCGATGGTCCCCGTTGGGTTTGCTTCAGACAACCCTCAGCTGAGGAGTCCCGAAACCACCTTCGCCCCCTCGACACCTGTGAGGCGCTGTTCGAGGCCTTGAAAGGGATGACTGAAGCGGTTCGCCTCGATCCCGAGACAATGGAGGATCGTCGCATTGAGCTCGTTGAGATGCACGGGATTCTCGACGGGGTTGTAGCTGAAGTCATCGGTCTCTCCGTAGGTCGAGCCCTTCTTCACTCCCCCGCCCGCCATCCACATGCAGAAGTTTTTGGGATGGTGATCGCGGCCGTAGTTCTCCTTGGTCAGGGTCCCCTGCGAGTAGACCGTGCGGCCGAACTCACCGCCGAAAACGACGAGCGTCTCATCGAGCATGCCGCGGAGCTTCAAATCACGGATCAGCGCGGCGGTCGGTTGATCGACGTCACGGCATTGACCGGCGATGAGCTTGGGCAGGCTCCCGTGCTGGTCCCAGCCGCGGTGCAGGATCTGGATGGTGCGCACCCCGCGCTCCGCAAGGCGCCGCGCCATGATCGCACTGTGGGCGTAGCTTCCGGGCGTCTTCACTTCCGGACCATACATCGCCAGCGTCGCCTCGCTCTCGCCGCTGAGGTCGGTGAGTTCCGGCACGCTCGCCTGCATGCGGAACGCCATCTCGTATTGCGCGATCCGCGTCTGCGTCTCTGGATCGGCGAGGCGTTCGAGGTGCTTTTGATTGAGACGGCCGAGGGCATCGAGCATGGTCCGGCGATCGTCGCGATTCACCCCGGGAGGATTCTTCACAAAGAGCACCGGATCCCCTGCCCCGCGCAGAGCGACCCCGTCGTATTTGGTCGGGAGAAATCCGCTGCTCCACATCCGCGTGAACAGCGCCTGAGCCTGACTCTCTTTGGGGAAGGTCGGGGTAAAGACGACGAAGGCCGGCAGGTCGTTGCTCTCGCTGCCGAGTCCGTAGCTGATCCACGAGCCGAGGCTCGGTTTTCCGGGAACCTCCGAGCCGGTCATGACAAAGGTGCAGGCGGGATCGTGATTGATCGCGTCGGTGTGCACGGTCTTGATCATCGTGATGTCGTCGGCGATCCCCTGCAGGTGGGGCACCAGCTCGCTCATCCACATGCCGCTCTTGCCGCACCGCGTGAAGGCGAACTTGCTGGGGGCCACCGGCAGCCTCGACTGACCGCTCGTCATCGTCGTGATCCGTTGGCCTTTTCGGATCGATTCCGGCAGGTCAGTATCAAAAAGCTGCTGGAGGCCTGGCTTGTAGTCGAAGAGGTCGAGCTGCGACGGTGCCCCGTTCATGTGCAGGTAAATGAGGCGCTTCGCCTTCGGGGCGAAATGGGGAAAGCCGGGCAGGGCCGGATGGACGGTCCCGGCGTCGGATGGGCTCCCGGAGGACGCGCCGAACGCAGAACGACCCGCGAGCGTCGCGAGGGCAAGACCGCCGAGTTTGAGGCCGGCTCCTTCGAAGAAATTCCGGCGGGTCAGCAGTTCGTGATAGGCGATGGCGGGATTCATGGCTAGTTTTTCACGACGACTTCGTCGAGGTTGAACAAGAGGTTCGCCACCAGCGTGTAGGCGGCGAGTTCGGAGGGAGGGATCGCGGGGTCTGGCTCGCTCTCGCCATACCCGATCAATTCCTTCGCCGCGTCGGGATCGGAGTCGTAGCGGTTGCGATGCTGAGTCAGGGCATTGGCCACCACCGCGGCCTCATCGTTCTCGGGAAAACGCGCCGTCACCGCGCGCCAGCCCCAGCGGATCCGCTCCTCGGGGGTGGCACCGCCCTCTTTGAGCATGCGCTGGGCGAAATGCCGCGCCGCCTCGACATGCTGGACATCGTTCATCAATTGCAGGGCCTGGAGCGGTGTGTTGCTGCGACCGCGGATCGAGCAGCTCTGTTCGCGGTTGGGTGCATCGAAGCTGCTCATGAATGGCGGCGGAGCGGTGCGCTTCAGGAAGGTGTAGAGGCTGCGGCGGTAGAGGGCATCACCCTTGTCCGGCGCGTAGCTGCGGGTGTTGCTGCCGCCGAATCCAACCGGCTCCCAGATGTTTTCCGGCTGATAGGGTCGCACCCCCTTGCCGCCGATCGTCGTCACCAACAAACCGCTCAAGGAGAGGGCCTGATCCCGCAACACCTCGGCATCGAGGCGGAACCGCGGCCCCCGGGCCACGAGCCGATTCTCCGGATCGCGCTGCCGCAACTCCGGCGCTGCCCCGGAATGCTGGCGGTAGGCGTGGCTGGTGACGAGGCGCTTCACCAGCTTCTTCATGTCCCATCCATCCTCGACAAAGGTCACCGCGAGCCAGTCGAGCAATTCGGGATGACTGGGCGGCTCGCCCTGCGATCCAAAATCCATGCTCGTCTTCACGAGTCCAACGCCGAAAATCTGCTGCCAAAAGCGGTTCACCGCGACCCGTGCCGTGAGGGGATGGGTTCCGCTGACGAGCCAGTTCGCGAAATCGAGACGGTTGTAATCGCGATCCGATGGCTTTGCCGGAAGTGGCGGGAGGAAACTCGGCACGCCGCGGGAGACCTTTTCACCCGGCTTGTCGTAGGCGCCGCGCTCCATCACAAAACTTTCGCGTGCCTGAGGGAGGTCTGCCATGACGAAGGTGATCGGCGTGGCCTTTTCGATGCGGTCTTTCTCCTGAATGAAGGGCGCCTTCTCCGCCTCGAGCGGAGCGAGCTGACCCCGCGCTCCCGCATAAAGGTTCCCGAGCCAGAAATCCTTCACGCTTTTGGACTCGGCCTCGCTCCAATCGGCAGGCTTCTTGCCCCGAACGAGGTCGCGAAGGGAGTCTGGCAACAGATCGTTGCGCTTGCCCTGATTCTGTTCGAGCCAAACCTTCCAAGACCATCCCGGATCCTTCGCCGGATTGGTTTGCGCGGCGACTCCGAGCCGGTCCCAACTCACCGTGCCCCCGAACTGGGTGAACGCGTAGCCGTCGACCTTCATCCCCGCCTTCAGACCGAGTTTGATTGCCGGCACTTCGAGCCGCACCCATTCGCCCGTCTTCGGAAGCGCTCCCATGTCGACCCGTTCGATCGTGCCGGCCTTTCCGAAACCGATCTTGTCTCCGTCGCCCCAGACCGCGCGATGTTTCCATCCGCCGGTGTGAAACTGGATCATGATCGCCTCGGGTGGACTCGCCGGGTCGAGGTGGGCATGGACGAAAATCGTCCCGTTCGCCGGCACCGTGAAGCTCGCACCACCACTCCAGAAATCCTGCGCCACCGCACCCGGCGAGCTTCTGACGAGCGAACGGCTGCCGCTCAGGACCGGTGCCCCGCCCTTTTCGTTCCAGCGGAGCGGCTCGCCCGAGGCCTGAGGCTTGGCACCTTTCGGGAAATCATCCTCAAACCAGACGGTCTCCGTTTTCGTGACGGGCGGAGCCGGATTCAGCGTCGCGGGATCGGCATAATTCAGGGCCGCCACCTCTTTGGCGATGCGCCCGTCCACCGCGTTGATCTTCGCCACGAGTTCGACGAGGCGCTTCTCCTCCTCCGGTGTCGTCAGCTTCAGGATTGGGGGCGTGTCGACCTTGTTCCCGTCCATCGCCGGGTCGGCGGCGCTGTGAAAGAAGGAATACATCGAGTAGTAATCCTTTGCCGAGAGGGGATCAAACTTGTGATCGTGGCAGACGGCGCATCCGGCCGTCAACCCCATCCAGACCTCGACGGTCGTGCTCGTCCGGTCAACCGCGTAACGGTAGATCCATTCCTCGGCGATACTGCCCCCCTCGCTCGTGGTGACGTTGCAACGATTGAAACCCGACGCCACCAGCTGGTCTCGAGTCGGCTTTTCCAGCAGGTCCCCCGCGAGTTGCCATCGTGTAAAATCGTCAAAAGGCAGGTTTTCGTTGAAGGCCTTCACCACCCAGTCGCGGTAGGGCCACATCGAGCGCTCGTTGTCGAGGTGCAGGCCGTGAGTATCGGCGTAGCGGGCGAGATCGAGCCAAGAGCGGGCCATGTGTTCGCCGTAGGAAGCGCGCGAGAGCAATCCATCGACGAGCGTTTCGAAGGCAGACGGCGTCGAGTCGGCGAGAAACGCCTCGACCTCGGCCGGAGAGGGCGGCAGACCCGTGAGATCCAGCGTTACCCGCCGGATCAGCGTTTCCTTCGATGCCTCTTCCGCAGGCCTCAACCCCTCTTTTTGAATCTTCGACTGTAAAAACGAGTCGATCGGATTGGGCAAGGCCGGGCTCGGCGGCGCCCCCTTTTCCGGTGCCACAAACGACCAGTGTGGCTGGTATTCCGCCCCCTCCTCGATCCAGCGGCGGATCTTCTCTTTCTCGGCGCTCGTCAGAGGTTTGTGATGCTCCGGCGGCGGCATCACCTCCTCCTCGTCGTCGGAGACGATGCGCTGCCACGCCTCACTGTCTGCCAGGGCGCCCGGAACGATCGCCGCGTATCCCCCGAGATCGGCCCCTGCTCCCTCAGCGGTATCGAGGCGAAGGTCGGCCTTGCGCTCTTTCGCATCGAATCCGTGACAGGCGAAACAGGCGTTTGAAAGGATGGGACGGATATCGCGGTTGAAGGAGAGCCGGTCCTCGGCGCCTCCCGACCAAGGATGAAGGATCGCAAGAACCGGAAGCGCCACTCGATAAGGGAAGATCATGACGAAGGAACAGGGGGGTGCGCGGCAGACGAAAACGTCCTCCTTTGATCCTAACGGCCGCCGCGCAACCCTCAAGAACGGGTTCGCGTAGCGTCGGGTCGGATTGGAGGCCCACCGGGATGTCACGGAGCCGGGCTGAAACGACAAACAGAGCTTGTCAGGCATCTCTTCCTCGTTCAGAATTCGTCCGTTCCCGTTTCCGCGGGGCCCGAACTTTCGATCCCATGAAACTGCTTTGCCCCACCCGACTGCTGCTTGCCGCCCTTTTCTTTGGCCTCCACTCCCCCGTTTCCGCGGAGACCTACTCCGGAGTCGTCCGGCTGATCGGTGAAATGCAGAACGACGCCAAGCCCGGATCGCTCTCGATGCGCCTCGAAGGTCAACTGACCGGCAGTCGTTCGGGAGACAGGGTGAATGTGACCGGAGGCGGACTGCTCCGCAGCACCACGGACGCCATCACCGACACGACCTTCACCGGACGGCTCAAGACGAACCTGCGGCTCACTTCGCGGCCCGGAGAGCCCGGCAAATTGGTGCGCTCGAATGACGTCGAAGTGGTGCGCGTCACGAAGCGCTACATCATCCTCCCGATGGGCCGGATCAGGCTCGAGCGCCCAATTTACGGCGCCCGCGTCTCGGAACAGGAGATCAAAGGCGTTGGACGGATCACGCTGCGGGGCTGAGCGGACCGTCAGCTCACAGAATTTCGAAAATCGCCTCGACCTCCACCGCCGCCCCGGTTGGGAGCGCCGCAAAGCCAAGGGCACTGCGGGCGTGGTAGCCGTCGCCGTCCTTGCCGTAGAGTTCGTGGACGAGGTCCGAGGCCCCGTTGATGACGAGGTGCTGATCGGTGAAATCTCCAGCCGAATAGACGCAACCGAGCAGCTTGATGCAGCGGAGACCATCGAGGCTGCCGTGGGTATGATGGACGGACCGGAGGATCTTCTCCATGCAGTTTTTTGCGGCGGCGTAGCCATCCTCGACAATGAGGTCTTTGCCGAGCACGCCCTTCAGGTCGCTGACGTGACCCGAGGTGATCAACTGGTTGCCACTGCGGATGCAGAGGTTCAGGTAGCCGGGGGTGACGGGTGAAAGATCGATTCCGAGGGACTGGGCTTTTTCTTGGGGTGTCATGGCAGTTGTTTTAGATGGAAACGGGGAATTTTCCAGCGCGAGTTGCGACGTGGTCAGGGACTTTTTCTCGACCAGCTTGTCCCGAATGTCGCCGGGTCCAGCGGGCTTGGCATCTCAATAGATTTTGCGTCCTCAGCGCGGACTCCAGGCACCTCTCCCATTCCCTCCACGGCACCTTCGACCCGATTTCCTCTCCACTGAGTCTCCTCGCCCACCGTCTCGACGCGAACCGCGAGACGCCCGGAGCGTGCCACTACCCGATTTCCCGCGAACAGCGTCCCTTTCGGTGGGAGCGTCGCCTCATCCACATCACTGTAGCCGATCAGGATCGATTCCTTGCAATCGAGGACGACGTTATCCTCGATCCTCGTGTTGATCACCTGAAGATAACCGTTCTCCGGGCTGTCCGGAATCCCGTTGACGAGGCAGATCGCGCTGCGGAAACCGTCCCCCTCCAAGCCGGCGAGGTAATTCCCGACGACCCGGTGCCTCTCGCCGATCACGCGGATGCCACCTGTCTGCGGCCGCGATCGCCCGTCGAAGACATTCCCCTCGACGATGCAGTCGTTGCCGTGGCGCAGGGTCAGCGTGCCCTGGGTCTCGATGAACCAGTTCCCCCGGTAACGATTGCCACAGGACTTGTTCGAGATGCATTCCGTCTCACCGTCGCAGCGAAAGAAAACGTTTCCCTCGATGAGGCAATCCGCCCTCACCATCGATGTCTTGCTGTCACCGACACGGATCGTCTCGCCTCCGTTCTTTCCAAGGCGAGGGCGCTCACCAAAATAGTTCGAAACGATCCGATGGCTCCCGGTATCGTGCTCGCCAAGCCAAACCACCAGCGCGGCCCCCTGGTTCTTTTTCCCGAGAAGGGCGCAGTGATCGATCCGGTTCGCGGCGCCGTAGAGCCCGATCCAGCGATTTTCTCTCTCGGTTGCAGAAAAGTCCGGGTCCTCGGTGAAGGCGCACTCGGTGACGCGGCAATGATTGGCGCGTCGTTTCGAATCGATGCGGAACTCCAAGAGGTCGGCTCCGGCACCGGAGAGGTTTTTCAACCACAGTCCACTCACGACGAGGTGTGATCCACCGATCCGGACCCGTGAAGCTCCAGTGAGGATCGTTTGCCATGGGATCTTTGCCCGAATCGTGATCGGCCGGGTCTCGCTGCCGTCACCATCGAGCCGCAGGTCGACGTCCTCCCATTCCCCGGAAGCGAGAACGACCACGTCGCCGGGTTTCGCATCCCGCACCGCCTTGCGTGCCGATTCGGGATCGCCGACCGCGATCTCGGTAGCAAAGGCGGGGACGACGAACACCAAGTTTAGAAGGACGGAGATCCACCCGACGACCCGCGAACCGCTCGACTGGCTCGCCGCGCAGCCGCGCGGGACCCGGGAGGTCGGCACAAAAAGAGTAGAAAAGCGGCGTCCCATCCTACGCAGGCAGGGCTGACGGACCGGGGCGCGAGAGACTTCCCGCCAAGGACCAAAAAAACCCGGCCTCCTCTCGGAGGACCGGGTTTCCGAAAATCAGCCAAGGGATCGATCAGGCCTTGTCGGCCTTGACTTCTTCACCCTTTTTGGTGTGCTTGTCGGTGGAGACGGTGACCTTCTTGCCGACGAGGTCTTCGATCTTCACTTCCTTGCCGTCGGAGTCGACGACCTTGGCGGCAGCGGCGAGGGTGATCTCCTCGCTGCCGACCTTGAGGGTCTTTTTCTCGGCGTCGTAGGCGGAGAGTTCACCCGAAACCGGGACTTTGACACCGCAACCGGCATAGATGGAACCGGAGAGGGCGACGATGGAGAGGATAGCGAACAGTTTTTTCATAGGGATATTTAGAGAGAAGTAGACGGATCGATACGAAGGTCACCCGATTGAGGGTCCATAGACAAGAAGAAAATCGCGGCAAACCGTAAATTTCTTCCCAAACCACCAAAAGAAGTTCAGTGTCCACGGGTTTTCATGAAGCTCTCCTCCCGCCGCCTTCTCCTTGTCCCGATCCTCTTCGCCTCGAGTCTCGCCGTGGCCCACCCGGTGCCCGACGTTCTTGTCCGTTCGCATTTCCGCTCGAGCGGCGAGGCTGAAATCCGCGTCGAGGTTGATCCCCGTTCGTTCGAGGCTCACCCCGAGGAGCACGATTATCTCGAGAAATCCGCTGCCGAGAGTGTGGACGCTAGCGCGCTCGTTGCGATGGGAAGGACGGCCGACCGCTTCCTCGCGAGCCGGGTCAGGTTTCTCCTTGAGCCGATCGGAGAAATCAAGCCACAGTTTGACTGGACCTTCGCCAAGCTCGGCGACGGACCGCTAGAGAACCCCAATGACCCCGCGGTACTCGTCGGTTCATGGAAGACGACCCTGCCCAAGGGGCTTTCGGGTTTTCGGATCGAGTCTCTGACACTGACGGACCCTGCCGCCATTCCGATGAACGTGGTCTTCCTCAACCACCTCGACGGCAAGCAGATCGAGCGCTACGCGGTCCTCTTTCCCGGAGAGAAAAGTTTCCTACTCGACCTCACCGGTCTCGCCACGCCCCTGCCAACCGCCTCACCCGGAGCGGTCGGCGTGACGGCGGACAACTCGGATCTCGCCGCGATCTTCGCGTCAGAGCTCAAGCGGGGTTTCCTTCATGTCCTGCCTCTCGGGCTCGATCACGTCCTCTTCGTCCTCGGACTCTTTTTGATGTCCCGACAATGGAAGCCACTTCTTTTTCAGGTCACGACCTTCACCCTCGCCCACACCATCACCCTCTGGCTTGCTTCAGCGGGGTGGCTAAGTCTCTTTCCTTCGGTCGTGGAGCCGATCATTGCCGCGAGCATCGTTTTTGTCGCCCTCGAAAACCTTGTCAGACGGAAATACAGCCACTGGCGCCTGCCCGTCGTTTTCGTCTTCGGCCTGATTCACGGCCTGGGTTTTGCCGGGGTCATGGCGACTCGGCTCGATTCGACGGGCTCGCTGGTCTTGGGCCTGCTCGGGATCAACCTCGGGGTGGAACTCGGCCAACTCGCCGTCATCGCGATCGCCTTTCTTGCAACCTGCTGGATTGCCAGCGAAGGGAAATACCGGAAGTTCGTCGTCGTGCCCGGGTCCATCCTCATCGCCCTCGCCGGTGTCTGGTGGGTGGTGGAGCGGACAGTGCTCTGATCGGAGCCCCTGCCCCACGCAAAGGAAAACCGGGGGCCCCGTCCTCCTCAAATCGCCCATGGGCACCCTCCCAAATCTTCCCTTTACGATGAAACCGACGCTCCTCATCGCCCTTTCCGTCTTCACCGTTGGGCTCGTGGACGCCGCACCGCTCAAGGTCTACATCCTCGCCGGCCAATCCAACATGGAAGGTCACGCAAAGATCGAGACCTTCGACTACCTCGCCGACGATCCCGCAACCGCCCCGATCCTGAAACAGATGCGGGGTCCGGAAGGCCAGCCGGCGGTGTGCGAGAACGCCTGGATTTCCTATCTCACGGGAAGATACGACGGCAGCGCGAACGGCGAAGGCTTTGGCAAACTCACCGCCGGCTACGGAGCGCGCGGAGATCGTCCGACGGAGGATGGCGGCAAGATCGGACCCGAGTTCACCTTCGGACTGACGATGGATGCGGCGTTGGCGGAGCCGGTGCTCCTCATCAAGACCGCCTGGGGCGGGCGGAGCCTGCACACCGAGTTCCGCCCTCCGAGCGCGGGACCGTATGAACTCAACGACTACCAGAAAAAGCTTTACTACGGACCTCCCGGTCATGGCGTGCCGAAGAACATGGACGAATGGCTCGCGGAGAAGCAGCGGGAGACGGGACGCTTTTACCGCTACATGGTCGAGCATGTGAAGCAAGTGCTGGCGGATCCCAAGCGCGTCTGTCCCGAATACGATCCGGCGGCTGGCTACGAGATCGCAGGCTTTGTGTGGTTTCAGGGCTTCAACGACATGGTCGATGGTCACACCTATCCCGATCGCGGCAAGCCCGGGCGCTTTGCCGACTACGGCGACTTGCTCGCCCACTTCATCCGCGACGTGCGCGAGGATTTCGATGCGCCGGAGATGCCCTTCGTCATCGGCGTGATGGGGGTCGGGGGAGCGGATGCCGACGCCGACAATCTCGCCTTTCGCCAAGCCATGACCGCTCCATCTTTGCTTCCGGAGTTCCAAGGCAACGTCTTCGCCGTGCCGACAGCACCCTTCTGGTCGGAGGAGCTGGCTGCCATAGATGAAAAACGCCAGCAGGTCCGACAGATGGCCCACTACCTGAACTCGAAGCACAAGGATCACGCGAACGCCGATGGACGGATGACCGAAGAGGAAAAGAGCGCGTTTTTGAAGGATTACGAGACCAAACTCATCACGCCTGCGGACCGCGCTCTCTGGGAACGCGGAGCCTCGAACGCCGGCTACCATTACCTCGGCTGCGCGAAGACCTTCGCTCTGATGGGCAAAGCATTCGCGGAAACCCTGCTCAATTCCTCCGCCCGATGAAACTCGGACTCTTTCTGGCCACCGCCCTGCTTTTACCAACCTCAGGCTTCACCGAGGATACGCCCGCCACCCCTCCCGACTTCACGAGGGGCGGGGTCATCCCCCAAAACGCCAAGCACGACTGGAACCTCGGCGCCACCGGTCTGCGTGGATGGATGCATTGCGACAAACTGGTGACGAACCAAGCGCGCCAGATCGCAATTACCCAAGTCGAAGCGAATTCCCCTGCGGATGGCATCTTCGCCATCGGTGACGTGATCCTGGGAGTCGGAGGCAAGCCGTTCTCTTTCGATCCGCGCACGGAACTCGGTAAGGCGCTCACGGCGGCGGAGACGGAAGCCGGTGGCGGCAAGTTGGCGCTCACGCGCTGGAGGGCTGGCCGCACCGAGGAAGTCGCGGTGACGCTGCCCGTGCTCGGCACTTATGCACCCACCGCTCCCTACGATTGCCTCAAGTCCAAGCGAATTCTTGAAAATGGATGCCGGGCGCTCGCGGCGCGGATGGCCGATCCTTCTTACGGCAATGGTCCGTCGGGCGAGCCCATCACGCGAGCACTCAATGCCCTCGCCCTCCTCTCGAGTGGCGACTCCACCTACCTGCCTCTGGTCAAGCGGGAGGCTGAATGGGCGGCCAATTTCTCCGCCGAAGGGATGCAATCGTGGCGCTACGGCTATGTGATGATACTGCTTGCCGAATATGCCATCGCGAGCGGTGACCCGACGGTCCTGCCGGGCCTGAGGCGACTCGCACTCGAGTCCGCCAAGGGCCAGAGCGCCGTCGGCTCCTGGGGGCATACCTTCGCCAGACCGGACGGCCGTCTCCGAGGTTATGGGATGATGAACTCTCCAGGCCTCCCCATGACCATCGGGCTGGTGATGGCCCGCGCTGCCGGGATCGAGGAACCCGCGATCGACCTCGCGATCGAGCGCAGCGCCCGACTCCTGCATTTTTACATCGGCAAGGGAGCCATCCCCTACGGCGATCATCATCCTTGGATCGAAAACCACGAAGACAACGGCAAGTGCGGGATGGCCTCGGTCCTTTTCAGCTTAATCGATGAACCAAAGGGAACCGAGTTCTTTTCCCGCATGAGCCTCGCCTCGCACGGTTCCGAGCGCGACACCGGGCACACCGGCAACTTTTTCAATCTTCTCTGGGCCATGCCCGGTGTGGCGCACTCCGGTCCGCACGCCACCGGCGCCTGGATGCAGGAATTCGGATCCTGGTATTTTGACCTCGCTCGCCGCTTTGATGGCACCTTTCCCCACCAGGGTCCGCCCGAGCCACGGAACGACAGCTATGCGGGATGGGACGGCACCGGCGCTTATCTGCTCGCCTTCGCGATGCCGCTGAAAAAGATCCATCTCACCGGAAAAAGCCGCGCCTCGATCCCCCAACTCGATTCGCCCACCGCCGACTCCATCATCGCCGACGGACGCGGTTGGACCAATCAGGACCGCAACAGCCACTACGATGCTCTGAGCCATGAACAACTGGTCGAGCGCCTCCAGAACTGGTCGCCCATCGTGCGGGAGCGCGCCGCCATGGCCTTGGGACGCCGCAAAACCGCAGCCGTTGAGCCATTGATTGCGATGCTCGCCTCCCCGAATCTCGAGGCCCGCTACGGAGCCTGTCAGGCGCTGGGGTTTCTCCGTGGGCGCGGGGCGCCGGCGGTGGCGGCGCTGCGAAAGTCCCTGTCCGATGAAGACCTTTGGCTGCGCATCAAAGCCGCCGAGGCCCTGGCCGCCATCGGCGCCCCTGCGATGGAGGCGGTGCCGCAGCTCCTCGAGTTGCTGGCCCAGGTAGAGGTGGAGAACGATCCCCGCGGCATGCAGCAGCGCTATCTGACCTTCGCCCTCTTCGACAACCGAGACGGGATGCTGAGTCGCTCCTTGGAAGGCGTCAACCGGCCCGCCCTCTACGAGGCGGTGCAAGCTGGTCTCAAAAACGAGGACGGACGCGCCCGCGGCAGTCTCGGCTCCGTCTATCGTCAGCTCTCGTTCGATGAGATCGAGCCGCTCCTGCCCGCCATACTCGAGGCCGTTGTCGAGCCCGCGCCCAGCGGTGAAATGTTCGCCGACCAGATCCGCGTCGAGGGCCTGCGTCTCCTCGCCCGGCATCACGTCAGGGAAGGCATGGCCGCCCTCGTGCAATACACCCGCGACCAGAATCCCTGGGCGAGCCAAAAGCGGACGCCGGAGCTGATGACCATCCTGCTCAGCTATGGCAGCCACGCCAAATCGATCATCCCGGAACTCGAGGAAATCGCGCGATACTTCGAAAAGGAGGAGAAGGACTTCCCTCCCAAACTCATGCTCGAAAAGGCGAATTCCGTCCGGGAGACGATCCGTGCGATCGAGGCGAGCACGGAGACTCCCGCTCTGCGCGGCCTCGCGAAGTAATCCCGTCACCTTCCTGAAAAACTCCGGATACCATGAGCGCGGTTTCCATTTTCAACGACGTGATCGGCCCCGTCATGCGAGGCCCCTCGAGCTCGCACTGCGCCGCCGCTCTCCGCATCGGACGCCTCGCCCGCGACCTCATGGATGGTGACATCACCGAAGTCCTCGTGGAGTTCGATCGTGCCGGCTCCCTTCCCACCACCCACGAGAGCCAAGGCAGTGACATGGGGCTTTTCGGCGGCTTGTTAGGATGGGAGGCCGACGACGAGCGTCTCCCGGGATCAGCCGGGGCGCTCATCGAGGCGGGAATCCGGCTCCGCATCGATACGGTCGATGTCGGCGATCCGCACCCGAATACCTACCGGCTGACTTTGAAGAACGATCGAGAGACCCACACGCTCATCGCTATTTCCACCGGTGGCGGCATGATCGAGGTCCTCGAAATCGACGGCTTGCCGATTCAGCTGGACGGCGGCTATCATGAGACGCTGATCCGCCTGCCGAAGGACGCTCTGGTGGACTTTGAGGCGGATGAGGTCGTCCGACACGAAGCCGGCACCGAAGCGCTCTGGCAGGTCAAACATTCCTCCTTCGTCGATCCCGTCGATCTGCCGGTGCTCTCTGTGAAACGCCTCGCACCCGTCCTTCCGGTGCCTTCGCGGAAAGACCTGTTCATTCCTTTCGCCAGTTGCGGGAAAATGCTCGAGGCCGATGGCGGAAAGCACACGCCCCTCTGGCAGCTCGCGGTCGAGTATGAGTCCGCCCGCGGAAACTTCAGCGAAGCCGTGGTGCTCGCGAAAATGACCCACCTTGTCCGCATTCTTCGCAAATCGGTGGCCTCGGGAATCTCGGGCACGAGTTACGAGGATCGGGTGCTGCACCATCAGAGCGGCCGTTTTGCGGAGTGCCTGAACGAGGGGCGCCTTCTCGACGGCGGAGCCCTCAATCGCATCATCCTTTTTGTCACCGCTCTGATGGAGGTGAAAAGCAGCATGGGGGTGATCGTCGCCGCCCCGACGGCCGGAGCCTGCGCCGCGCTGCCGGGAGCGGTCATCGCGATGGCCGAGACGATGGATCTCGATGAGACCGAGATGGCCAAGGCCATGCTCGCTGCCGGACTGATCGGCGTCTTCATCGCGACCCGCTGGACCTTCGCCGCGGAGGTCGGCGGCTGCCAGGCCGAAGGGGGAGCGGCCGCCTCGATGGCGGCGGCGGCACTCGTCACCCTCGCCGGAGGCACGCGTGACCAGTCCATCGCGGCGGCTTCGTTGGCCCTCCAAAGCATGCTGGGACTGATCTGCGACCCGATCGCAAACCGAGTCGAAGCCCCCTGTCTCGGAAAGAACGTCATGGCTGCGGCCAACGCGCTGTCGTGCGCGAACATGGCGCTCGCCGATTTCGACCCGCTCATCCCGCTCGACGAGGTCATCGATGCCGCCAGGAGCGTCGCCGAACGGATGCCGCGCGAGCACCGCTGCACCTCGCTCGGCGGCCTCGCCGTCACTCCGACCTCGCTCCAGATCGAGCGACAGCTCGCCAGCCTGAGGGGAACGGGTTGCGGCTCGTGCGGCTGCCAGTGAACGTCTGGACGCCCGACGCGGGACGCTGCAAAACAGAGTTCGCGACGTTTTTCCACTTCGTGTCATACATTCGGACGCCCCGTGTCACTCATGGGGAGATGAATGGACGACGAACTCACTCGATCCCTCGAGCCGCTGCACCCCGATGCCTGGGGGTGGGCGCGGCATTGCTGCTCGGGGAGCCGCGTCGAGCCGGAAGACGTGCTCCAGATCGCCTACCTCAAGGTCATCGAGGGCAAGGCCCGTCCTTCCGGCAAAGGATCGCTCAAGACGTGGTGGTTCGGCGTGATCCGCCTGACCACGAAAGAGGAGCAGCGACGAAGACGTTTTCAGGATTCGCTCGTCGACAGGCTGTTGCGCCTCGTTCCGGCACGGGGGGAAGAGGCCCTGACGATTTCACTCACCGAACCCGACGAATCCATTCGCGGGCTGAAAATCGCCCTGTCGAAGCTGCCGCAGCGCCAGTCCGAGGTGCTGCATCTCGTCTTTTACCACGATTTCTCGATCGCCGACGCCTCCGTGGCACTCGGCATCTCGCTCGGCTCGGCGCGCACCCATTACGAACGCGGCAAGGCGCGGCTGCGTGAACTCCTGACCACTACGGAACCCTCATGAAGCCCGATCCCTCCAGCGACACCGACCTGAAAAGTCGCTTCGCCCGCCAGCGCCGCGCCGACGCAGTGGCGTCCCCTTCCTTTGCCGGGACGCTCGCCGCGGCCAGAGCGCAAAAGGCGTCTCCGGAAGAGTGGCCGCCACTCGTCTGGATCTACGTCCCAGTCGCCGCAGCGGCAGCGATCTCGGCCCTGATCATGCCGTTGCTCGGCGAGAAAAGAACCTCACCTCCCCTCGCCGAAGTGATCCCGGTCTTGCTCCCCGCTTCCCCGGATTCAGGCACACTCTTCCCCGCCCTTCTTTTCACCGATGGCCGCGTTCCCTCCGACTCGGTCCTGCCTCTCCACCTTGATTTCCCGCTCTGACCAACCCCTTCCCCCTTGAATCCAATCCATGAGAAACATCGCCCTCACTCTCGCCGTCTCGATGCTCGTGCCGTCCGTCGGTGCCCTCGATCTCCCCCGTCTCATCCAACCCGAGACACTCATCGCCCACCGCGAGGCTCTCGCATTCACGCCGGAACAGGAGTCCGAGCTGACCCGCATCTATGAATCCGCCAAGGCCGCGGCCGGTCCTCTCGAGGAGACGGTGCGTCGCGAGGAAATGGCCCTCAACGAACTGCTCCAGAGCGATTCGCCGGACTCCGCCGCCGCTGAGGCGAAATTCTCCGCCCTTCTCGCGGCAGAGAATGAACTGAAGCGATGGCAGTTCAAAACCCTCCTGGGCTTGCGCGGCGTCCTCACCTCCGAGCAGATCGAAAAGGCGGTCGCGCTCAAGGGCACGGAGTCTCGTGCGAACGCTCCCCTCATGGCCAGCATCGAGGGCAAGGCAAAGCGCCTCAAGGACGCCTTTGATGCCCTCGAAATCAAACCAAGCCCCCGCCTCGAGAGCGAGGGCGAACGAATCCGAGGACTCATCGAATCGGGGGATCTCGCCACCGCTGACACCGCCCTAGACACCCTTGGAAAGGAAGTCGGCATCGACGAACCGGTCGACGAATCCGCGATCGACTTCGGCCAGCAGTCTCCCGGCAACACCGATCTGACCGTGCTTGAATCGCGCTTCGAGGCGGTCGAGAGAGCAGCCCGGGAAGTGGTTTTCCTCCCCCGCCTGCGCCAACTCCTTCAGGGGCGCGACGCCCTCGAGCTCGCCAAGTCGGCGGAAGACGCCGAGGCCGTTGGACGTGTCCTCACCTGGGCGGAAAACCTACTCGGGATCACGACGGCTCCCTGACAAAATCCTTTTTCCGCCTTCTCCCTCCATGATCCGCCCGCTCCCCGCGATCCTCCTGATGATCGCTCCCCTCGCCGCGTCCGCCCTCGACGACGAGACCGAGGCCCGGTTGAGGATGGCCCGACAGATCGCAAGGGAACGCAACGATGCGACGCTCGTCGAACGGGTCGAGGGAACTGCCGCCAGAATCGGGGAAGGACACGACGCGACCGCCGCGGAGGCGCTTCTCCGTGAGGTCGAGAGCGCCGTGGGCATCGATCCGGGCGGTTGGTCCATGGCGGGGCAACCGCTCTTCCATCCCTCGCCTGAACGCGAGGCCGGAACGCGAGCCATCGGACCGAAACTGAAAGCCGCCCTCGCGGAAGAGTCGATCGAGGGTGTCGAAGCCACCGTCGCCGAGTGGCTCGCCGTGCTCGGGGATCAGGCCGGAGTCCCCGACGGACGACGCCCCGGCGCGAAGCCCGGCCCGCTTTCGCTCGATGAAGCCGCCGCCACCCATCTTTTCCTCGATGCCCTCGCCTCCGAGGGACGCGCTGTGCGGGAACTGACCGCCAGCCGTCCCCTCCCCGGGCAAATGCTGCGCTTCTACGCCTACGTCCTCGACGGACTCGCCACGATCCGTCCCGTGGCCGAGCGGCACGCTGCGGACTCGCTCGACGAACTCGACGCCCTTGCCGCCGGCACCGCCTCGATCCTGACAAATCTCCAACAACCCGACGGCCATTTCCCTTTCCCTGATCTCCGGGGGCGAAATCTCCGCTTTGGCGACATGATCAAAAGGCGGCTTGCGGCCGGGATCATCGAGCTCCGCGACGGTTGGGTCATCACCGCCGATCCGGACGGGGGTTCCCAGTTCGACACCGGGGTTTGCGGCATCGCGCTTCTGAAGGCCGGCAACGTCTGGGCAAATCCCGCATGGACCACCGCCGGGTTGCGCGCCGCGGACTGGGCGACCGGGCAGGCTTGTGTCGCCAACTTCAACTACAACGCCTTTTCCGTCTCCCTCCTCTGCGAGGCCTTCGCCGTCTCAGGCAGAGCCGGATACCTCGACGCTTCCCTCGCCAAGTTCCGGCTCGGCGTGTCCCCGGGGCAGGCCCCGAACGGACGCTGGATCGATCCTCACAATGCCCGGACGGTCTATCACATCCTCATTCTCCGGGCGATCGGAGATCTCCTCACGGTTCTTCCCGCCGACCGGGCCGCCGAGTTTGCCGAGGTAAAAACGGTCGCCGATCCCGCCGTCACGGCTCTCCTCGATGAATTCGACACCATGGGCATTACCGTCGAATGCCTCCCGGAGGTGATGCCGCTGCTTCCCCATCTCGGCAACCAGGACCGGTTCCGCATCGCCCTTGATCGCGTCGCCTCAAGCCTCGTCGAAAAATGCACCGACGGCACCCGCGTGAAAATGGGAGCCCAGCCCCATCAGTTGGCGGCGGTGGCGGTGTGGGCCGGGAAATAGCCCGCCTCACCATCTCATGCGGCCATCTACTTTGCCGGAAAGGTCACGGGAAAAGCATCGCGACGGTTTGACACTTGCGGCCCCATCCCGGAGAGATCGGGCAGATGGAATCACCTCAAACCGCGTCCGATCCGGGCCTCTTCCGGAAACTCGCCGATAAGCCGATCATCTCGGCTGGTCTCCTTGCGCTCCTTGCCGCTCTTCTTCTGCTGCCCGGAACGGCGACCCTTCCCCTGATGGATCGCGACGAGCCCCGCTTCGCCCAGGCGACCTGGGAGATGCGCGAAGGCGGGCAATGGATCATCCCCTATTTCAACGGAGAATTCCGCTTCGACAAACCCCCGCTGACCTACTGGTGGATGGGCCTGCACTACGCCCTCCTCGGCAAGACCGAACTGGCGGCCCGGCTTCACTCGATTTTCGCCGCCTGGCTCACTTCCGTTGCCATTCTCTTTGTCGGGAGGCGGTTCTTTTCTCCTGCCGCGGGCCTCCTTGCGGCAGCGGGATGGCTCACCTGCCTGCAGGTGATGGTGCACGGTCGCCTCGCTGTCGCCGACATGCCCATGATCCTCGCGGTGACCCTCACGATGGGATCCATCGCAAGGCTCCTCCTCCCGATCGAGGCGCCTCGCCCCTACGGTCGCTGGTTTTGGATCCTAACGGGTTCCCTCGCCTTTGGATTTCTCGCAAAAGGCCCCGTCGCCTGGGCTGTCCCCTTCGTCTCGCTCTGCTTGACGCGATTCCTGCTCTGGCGCAAGCCCCTGCCGTGGAGACGACTTCAGATCCTCCCCGCGCTTCTCCTCGCCACCTCGATAGTCGGCCTCTGGGGGATCCCTGCCCTGATCCAGACCAAGGGGGCTTTCTGGGAGGTCGGCATCGGCACCCATATCGTCGAGCGCGGCACTTCGGTGTTCAACGGACGGTTCAATCTGCCTCTCTTGTTCTATCCGATTTCGGCGCTCCTCTCGCTCCTTCCCTGGGGGCACTTCGCCCCGGCGGCCCTTTTCTCCGGACCAAGCTGCCGCGAAGATCTGCTCCGCGGATACTTTCTCGGCTGGTTCATCGCGCCGTTTCTCATTTTCGGATTTTACGCCACACAGCTTCCCCATTACATCCTCCCCGGTTTTCCCGCGTTTTTTCTCCTCTTGTTCCGCCAGGGTCGACTCCCGTTTCCGGAGACCCGTTTCTCCCGCGCTTGGTTCTTGACCCTCGTCTCCGCGCTCGGCGCTCTCGGACTGCTCATCACCGTGGGCGGCACACTGATCGGATGGCCCCCGGAAATGCGGGGTTTCCGTCTTCTCGCCCTGACCACCGGGGGAGGGCTCCTCGGGCTCGCGGTTGGCGCCCCTTTCATGCTCTGGCGAGCCGGGAGGCGGCGGGGGTCTTCGCGGATCCTCGCGGGCTCTGCCGGGCTCGCGTTTGTGATGCTCGTTCCCCTTGGATTCGCCTTCGGATCCCGTGCCATCCGGGAGATGCATCCGGCCGTGATCCTGACGGAACAACACTGGAGTCACCTCCCGGCGCAGGCCAGGCTCCGGGCCTGTGCCTTCACCGAGCCGAGCCTCGTCTTTTACCGACCTCAGCCCGACGGATGGAAGCTGGACGGACACGTTGATCGCGCCCTCGACTGGATCCGGCAGACCTCCACGAGGGAGCACGCCGCCGTTTTCCTTCATCGGGAATGGTCGGCGTCGGAGGCCCTCGAGCGGTTCGCCAAGACCGGCCACTGGGAGGGGGCTCCCGGGAAGGATTTCAGCCAAACCCTCGCTGCGGCGATCGATCCGGCGGCCTTCGAGACACACCTCGTGCGAGGCTACAACGTGGCACGCTCGAGTTGGGTGGAGATTCTCACGGCGATACCGCGCGAAACGGCCGAATCCTCCGGAGAACCCTGAACCTCCGCCGGGCCCTCGGGAGCCAACTCGGCGGAGGCGATCGAAGCCGTTGCCGTCAGAGCCCTCGACGCGCGGAAGGCGCGCATCCGCTGGGCGCGACGACGCAGTCGGCGGTAGGGCATCCCGGTGGCGAGGCCAAACACCGTCCCCAGCCAGATGCCGGCCAGCACATCGGTGGGATAATGCCGGTCCTTGTAAATTCTCGCCCAGGAAATACTTCCACTGAAGGCCGTCGCAAGGCTCCCGACCATCGTCCCGTAGGGACCCGCCCCTGCGAGGATGGCGGAAGAGGCTCCAAAAGCCGTCGAAGTGTGGCCGGAGGGAAAACTGTGAAAATCCCAGCCCTTGATCGCCGCCGTCACTCCGTAGAAGCGATCGGGGACCTCGGAGTGGGGACGAGGGCGCCCGCTCAGATACTTTCCGACATTGCAGGTCGCTCCGGCGAAGACCGAGGCGAGAAGAATCACCACGGCGAAACGCTGGTGCAGCCTCGACCGGGCGAAAAAGGCAATGAACCACAGCGTGACAAAGAGAATCAGATTGTAGCGGGAGAAATCGCCCCATTTCCCGAGCTGCCCGGCCGTCCATTCCAAGTCCGCCCCTCCCACCGACTGCACCTCGTCCACCACGACCGAATCGAGCGATTTCAACAGGAAAAAGCCCGCCACCCACAGGACCGCTCCCGAAGCGACCACCGGACGCCACCATCTCCTGAAAAACCGAAAGGCGCCGATCGAGGTTCGCCGAAAATCCTTCTTCAGCTGCATTACGGGATCGCCGAGAGGTTTGCCCGGGAGGCCTCCGGGCTCCTTTTCGAATACCGATATCTGGGGGCTGCGGTCGTTTTTCATCCTTCGTCACGCGGACAACGCGCCGCGCAGGAAGATCGAAAGGGTGCGCGACGAGTAAAGAAGGGAGCGATGACGAATTCGTAACGCGCCGGGCCACTAGGCGCCGAGACGCCCCGCGAGGGCTTCCCGCACCACCTCCGGCACAAATCGGTCGATCTCCCCTCCGAGGCTTGCGACCTCTTTCACGATGCGAGAGCTGAGGTAGATGTTTTTCTGACTTGGCATCAGGAAGAGGGTCTCGAAATTCTCGTCGAGGCTGCGGTTCATCAGCGCCATCTGGAACTCGTATTCGAAATCCGAGACGGCGCGCAGTCCGCGGATCACGGCATCGCCTTGCTCCTCGCGGACAAAATCGACGAGCAAGCCGGAAAAGGATTTCACCTCGACTCCCGCGATATGGCCCGCCGCGGCGCGGATCAAACCGACCCTTTCCTCCATCGAGAACAGTCCCGTCTTGGAGTGGTTCACCGCCACCGCGACGACGACACGCTCGCACAGCCTCGCGGCCCGACCGATCACATCGAGATGGCCGTTGTGGATCGGGTCGAAACTGCCCGGATAGATCGCGGTCCTCATGAGTTCGTTCGCGGGGAAACCCCGGACATTCTGAACCCGATTCCGCGAATAATTCAAAGACAATTCGACGGAATCCGGTATGATTCGTCCCATGACTTTCCTGAAAGCTTGGCTTTTGACCTCCCTTTTTGCCGTCGTCTTGACCGGTAGCTCATGCACCGACCCCAAGAAACCGGACGCCACCGGAGGTGCGACCGGCTCGCCCACGGGTGATGCCCACGGCCTCGCCGCCTTCCTCGTCACCGACTACGCACCGCTTTCCAAGTGGCTCGACGAGCGGTTCGAGGTCGACTACAAGCACATGACCCCGCAGCTCATCTTCGACCAAGTGCCGCTGAACGACATCTACTACGAGACCTCGAGCCTGCCTTCGAACGGGACCCCCTTCAACTTCTCGAGCAAAGACATCTCCCGCCGCGAGCTGCTCAGGCACATCGCCCACCATTGGAACCTGAAGATGTCTCTCGCCAGCGACGCCGCCGGCAAACCGAGCGCGGTGAAGGTGGAGGGCTGAGCCCGGTCGTCGCCGGCTCGACCGCCAAAAAGTGGCAACGAGAAAGGGAACCGATCTCGCACGAGCTCACCGATAGACGTCGGCGATCACCCGCCCGAGGATCTTGAAACCCTCGGCCACGACCTCCTCCGGCTGGGTGAAGCTGACCCGGAGGCACTGCTCGGCGTGATCCCAGCCCGTCGTATCAAGTCCAAAGAAGAAGGCCTTGCCCGGCACCACCAGGAGACCGGCCGCCTTCAGCCGCTGATAGAGTTCACGACAGGTGACAGGCAGACGGTCGAACCAGAACCAGAGGAAAAAGGCCCCCTCGCTCTCGTGGACCCGCCACGGAACCGTGGCCGGGAGATACTCGCGAGCCAGGGCGAGAGCCTGCTGGGCGCGATCCTGATAGTAGGGGCGAATCACCTCATCGGCGAGGTGGCGAATGCGACCGGACTCGATCAGGGGCCGCACGAGGGCCTGACCGACGTTGTTGTTCGCCAGTCCAACGATCGCGGTCATCGACCGGAGATCCGAGATGATGTCCTCGCGCGCCACGACGATACCGGTGCGGGTGCCCGGCAGGCCCAGCTTGCTGAGGCTCATCGTCAGGATGATGTTCTCGTCCCACACCGGCGCCGCCTCGGTGAAAATCACGCCGGGAAAAGGCAGTCCGTAGGCGTTGTCGATGATCAGAGGGATACCCCGCTCCATCGCGATCAGGCGCAGCCGCTCGATTTCATCATCGGTGAGGACGTTGCTGCTGGGATTCGTGGGACGCGAGACCGCGATCGCTCCGTGGCTCTCGTCGACCGCGAGGTGCCCGAAGTCGACCTGGTATTTGAAACTCCGCTCTCCGATCAACTCGATCCCGGGCCGCCGACTGTCGAAGAGCGGGACCGCCGAGACGCCCTGATCGCCGTAGCCGATATATTCCGGAACGAGCGGCAGGAGAATGCGTTTTTCCCCGCCGTCGGCCATGGCTCCGGCGAACCGGTTCAGCAGGAAAAAGAAGGCGCTCTGCCCTCCGTTCGTCACCGCGATATTCGCCGCGGTCAGATTCCAGCCATACTCGCGTTTGAGGAATCCGGCCATCCCCTCGCGAAAGGCGGGGCTGCCCGCGGGAGGATCATAGTCGGCAAGGACCCGGTCGAACTCGCCCGAGGGGTCTTCGAGCAGCTCGCGCATCCGTTCCCGCCAGATCAACTCCATCGCTGGAACGTGGGCGGGATTACCTCCGCCCATCATGCGGATCTTCCCGCGACCGAGCGTCAGCGCCTCGCCGAGGTCGTCCATTAGCTCGGTGATCCCCGCCTCCTCGGTGAGATTGCGGGCAAAAATCGATTTGGGCCAGGGGGCGGGAGGGGCCATGACCTCACCTTTGACCCCGGATCCCACCGCGACAAGCCCGGAAATTCCAACGTCATCCCGATGTTCCCGCGGGCCTTTGACCCTCCCGACACGAACCAACGTTCGATTTGCGACAGACCATGGGGTAAAGGTCGTCAGATGCAAATCAGCCCACCGATCGCCCTCACCATCGCCGGCTCTGATTCCTCGGCGGGCGCCGGGGTGCAGGCCGACCTGAAGACCTTCGCCGCCCATGGCGTCCACGGCGTCTGCGCCGTGACCGCGATCGTCGCCGAGGTGCCGGGGGCAGTGACGCGGATCGAAGCAGTCGCCCCAATCCTCTTGAACGCTCAACTTCAGGGGGTTGTTTGCGCTTTTCCCCTCTCTGCAATGAAAACAGGAATGCTCGCCAACGAGGCTCTCGTCGCGGCGGTGATCGATTTTACGAAGGCCCACCCGGCGCTTCCCCTCGTCGTCGATCCCGTCCACCGCGCCGGTGCTGGCGCCGCCTTGCTCACTGACGCGGGTTTGGCGCGGATGAAGTCCGGGCTCCTCCCGCTCGCGCGCCTCGTCACCCCGAACCTGCCCGAGGCCGAGAGCCTCCTCGGTTCCCCGATCCGCTCGGAGGACGATTTCGCCGCCGCTCCGCGTCAGCTCCACGAACGCTACGGCTGCGACGTGCTTTTGAAGGCGGGGCACTTCGCCTCGACCCGCGATACCATCACCGATCACGCCTGGATCGCCGGAGAGGCCCGCCTTTTCTCCCGTCCCCGTCTCGTCGTGCCGGATGTCCACGGCACCGGTTGCACCCTTTCCGCGGCCATCACGGCGCGACTCGCGCGCGGTGAGACCCTTTTCGCGGCGATCGACGGGGCGACACGCTACCTCGCCGCCGCGCTCGCCCAACACCACCGCTGGGTGGGACCCGGCGGCGGAATCGAGGCGTTGAATGCGTTTCCCGATGGCGTAGATTGAAGTCCATCATGATCCGAGGCATCCTCGTCCCCACCTTGCTCTGCTCCGCCGCCCTCGGCGTCGCGCAGGAGAAGCCTCAGCCCGCTGCGGCGGTCTCAAAGGTCGTCACCCGTTCCGCTCCCTCGGCATCCTCGCTCGCTCCCCTCGTCGACACCCTCGACCAAGCCGCCCTGCAGGAAGCCTTCCGCCTTCTCACGAGCGACTACATCCAGGAGGAGGATCTCGATCCTCTCGAGGTGAACCGCGCCGCTCTCCAAGGGCTCCTCGAGCGGCTCGAGTTCGGGGCCATGCTGCTGACCAAAAAAACGCTCGCCGAGACCGATTCGCCGTTCCGATTCCAGCACGCCCGCGCCCACGAGTCGATCGCCTACGTGCGTTTCGGGCGCTACACCGCGGAGGAAATCGCCGAGTTCGACACCGCGTTGAAGGGCTATCAGGCCGAAAAGGCGATCACCCATCTTGTTCTCGACCTCCGTTCGCCCCAGGCCCAGGCCGAGTTCTCGATCGCGTCACGCATCCTCAGCCGCTTTCGTCCACCGAACGAACTCCTCTTCAAGATCCGCCGTCCCGGCAACGAGCGGCCCACCCTCTTTGTCTCCGCCCCCGAGGCCGAGAGCTGCCGGCTCGAGACCATCCTCCTCGTCGACCGCGAAACGGGGAACGTCGGAGAGATCATCGCGGCCGTCCTGAAGCGCCAGAGCGGCTGCCTCATCATCGGCGAAAAAACATCCGGACTCGCCGTGGAATATCGCGATGTGCCGCTTGGCGAAGATCGCATCCTCCGCTACGCCATCGCCGAAGTCGTGCTCGAGGACGAGAGCTCGATCTTCCGCACCGGGATCCAGCCCGACCTCCTCACCCCGACCCCGATCAAGGTCAAGACCGATCTGTTTGGCGCCGTCGACGGAGGGAAGCCACTCGCCGATTTCCTCGTGCAGAAGGAGCGCCCCCGCATGAACGAGGCCGCCCTCGTCGCCGGGACGGACCCGGAGATCGATTATTACCTCCTCCTCAGCCAAGACAAACCGACCCCCTGGGATCGCCCGCCCCTGCAGGACCGCGCCCTCCAGCAGGCCGTCGACCTGCTCGACACGACCCGCTTCCTCGGATCGAAGCAAAAGCCCCGCCGCTGATGCGCGATCCGGAAGAGGAGCTGGGCGCACTCGAGGCCTCCGGACTACGCCGCCGCCTGCGTCGGCTCGAATCGCCCCAGGGGAGAATCGTGAAACTCGCCGAGGCGTTTCCACACGCGGGACTGGCATCCTCCCAGTCGATGACCGGCGAGACGCCGGTCCCACGGGAAACCTCTCGCTCCTGCCTCAATTTTTCCTCGAACGACTACCTCGGACTCGCCGACGACGAGGCCCTGAAATCACTCTATCAAACCCACATCGGGCGGCTCGGCGCCGGATCGGGCGCCTCGCGGCTCGTCTGCGGGACGATGGCCGCCCACCTCGAACTCGAGGAAAAACTGGCCGCCTTGAAACGCTCCGCGGCCGCCCTCACCTTCACCTCCGGCTTCGCGGCCGCGACCGGCACGATCCCCGCCCTCTGCGGGAAGGGCGACATCGTCATCCTCGACAAACTCTGCCACGCCTCCCTCATCGACGGGGCACGGCTCAGCGGGGCGACGATGCGGGTCTTTCCCCACAATGATCTCGATCGCCTCGCCAGCCATCTCCGCTGGGCCGGTGAAAAACGGGGGAAAAACACCCGCGTCCTCGTCGTGACCGAGTCCGTCTTCAGCATGGACGGCGATCTCGCGCCGCTCGCCGGGATCTGCGATCTCAAAGACGCCCACGACGCCCTCCTCCTCCTCGACGAGGCCCACGCCTTCGGGGTCCTTGGTCCGGAGGGACGCGGACTCGCCGCCGCCCTCGGGCTCGAAGCGCGGATCGACCTCCAGATGGGCACTTTCAGCAAGGCGGCGGGCCTTTCCGGCGGCTACGTCTGCGCCTCGCACGCGATCATCGACCTCTTGGTGAACCGCGCCCGCAGTTTCATTTATTCGACCGCGCCCTCCCCCGCCCTCGCCGCCACGATCCACGAAGGACTCGATCTCGTCTGTGGGACTCGTGGCGACGAACTCCGCGCCGTTCTCGCCGCGCATCGCGATCAGTTTTCGGCGGGCGCGCCCAGTGCCATCGTCCCCCTCATTCTCGGCGAAAACGAAGCCGCCCTCGCCGCCTCCGCCGCCCTGCAAGAACGCGGGTTCCTCGTCCCCGCGATCCGCTATCCCACCGTGCCCCGGGGCTCGGCCCGCCTCCGCGTCACCCTCTCGGCGGCGCATCGGACGGAGGACATCACCGCGCTGCAAAAGGCGCTCGCAGAAACCGTTTCGGGGCGGCAGGGGCCTTCTGGGGATGCTTTCGGCCGAAACGACGGGGAAGCCCCGGAGCCCTCGCATCGCTGAGAGGCCCAGGAGGCA
>Ga0172376_10000043_pt1 | contig 140496 bp, 130 predicted proteins | sample Lak35m_FD_121114 | JGI IMG/M metagenome (GOLD analysis project Ga0172376, IMG submission 121114) | Freshwater microbial communities from Kabuno Bay, South-Kivu, Congo - kab_092012_35m | ecosystem: Environmental > Aquatic > Freshwater > Lake | place: Democratic Republic of the Congo...
CAGCCGCCCAGCAGACCCCGAGCAACGCTTCCAGGACCGGCGATGCCGGCAGCCCATCGCTGACCACATCCCTGCTTCTCGCCAAACTCCTCGTTCTGCAAAGCTCCCGCAGACGGGGGAGGAGGGCTATCGGTTGGCGAGAATTCCTTCGACGATCTCCTGGACATTGAAGGCTTCGTCCAGGGTCGCGAGGTGATGCGGCTCGCCGCGCGCCAGCCTGGCGACGCCTTCGAGCTGGCGCTTCAGCGCCAGCGGCCGCGCCTGCTCCTGGGGCAGGGCGCCCGCCGCCTGCTGCCATGAGCCGTCGGGCAGGCGGCGTTCGGCGATCGACCAGTCGCAGAGCCGCACGGCGCCCTTGTCGCCCTCCAGCCTCCAGACATTGTGATCGTCCTTCGCGGTCTCGCCGACGACGCCGGTGAGCGTCACGGGCAGGGCGCCCGCCTGCAAGGTCGCGGCGACGCGCCGCTCCGATTTGCCGTGTTCGGGAAAGGAGGCCTTGCCGCTCGCGTCGTGCAGCCGTCCGCCGAGGCGACGCGAGAGAAACAGGAAGTGCGAGACGACCTCGCGCGTGAAGCCGCCCTGCGCTGGCCTGTCCAGCCAGGCCACCGCATCGGCCTGCCACGGGCGCGGCCAGGTCTTGAAGCCGACTTCGATCATGATCCGCCGCGGCGTGCCGATCTCGCCGCTGTCGACCCAGCCCTTGATCGCCGCGACGGCAGGCGAGGAGGCGAACGGGAAGTTCACGGCGCCCTTGGTGCCGGCTTGCGCCACGAACGCCCGGGCGTCGGCGACGTCGATGGCCAGCGGCTTCTCGCCGAAGAAGGTCTTGCCCGCCGCGAGGGCGGCGCGCGCGTGACCGAGATGGGAGGCCGGCGGCGAGGCGACGTAGACGCAGTCGCTCGCTGCGATGACCGCCGCGGCGTCGGGCATGCGCGGCACCTGCGGAAAGGTCTTCTCCATGCGCTGCATGGCGGCCGGGGACGGATCCCAGAGGCCGCAGGCGTGCACCAGACCGGGTTCCTGCCGGACGATCGCGCCCAACAGGCGCTCGCCCATGATGCCGGCGCCGATGACGCCGATCGCGACGCCGCCGCTCTTCACGCCCAGATCACGCGTTATGGGCGCGGTTCAGGCGCTCGAAGCCTTCGGCGAGGTCGGTCTTCAAATCCTCGACGTCTTCCAGGCCGATGTGGACGCGCAGGAGCTGCTTGCCCTGCGGCCACGGCACGGCGGTGCGGTACTGGTCGGGATGGGCCGGGATCAGCAGGCTCTCGTAGCCGCCCCATGATGCACCCATGCCGAAGATGTCCATGCCGTCCAGCATGGCGGCCAGCGCGTTGCGGCTGTAGCCGTCGCGCAGGGTGAAGGAGAACAGGCCCGACGCGCCCTTGAACTGCTTCTTCCAGTTGTCGTGGCCGGGACAGTCGGGCAATGCGGGATGCAGCACCTTGTCGACCTCGGGCCGCGTCTTCAGCCAGTTGGCGATGTGGATGCCGCTCTTCTCGTGATGCCGCAGCCGCACGCCCATGGTGCGCAACCCGCGCAGCGCGAGATAGCAATCGTCGGGCGCGGCGTGGAAACCGAACGACTGGCAGGCCGTCTTGGCGACCTCGAACAGCGCGCGGGTCTTGCACGAGATGATGCCCATCATCGCGTCGGAGTGGCCGACGATGTACTTGGTGCCGGCGTGGATGGAGATGTCGCAGCCGTGCTCGAACGGCTTGAAGTAGAGCGGGGTGGCCCAGGTGTTGTCGATCATGACCGTGGCGCCGCCCTTTTTCGCCACGGCAGCGATGGCGTCGACGTCCTGCACCTCGAAGGTCTGCGAGCCGGGCGCCTCGAGGTAGACCACCTTGGTGTTGGGCCGCATCAGCTTCTCGATGCCGGCGCCGATCATGGGATCGAAATAGGTCGTCTCGACGCCGAAATTCTTGAGCGTGGTGTTGGCGAAGCGCCGCGCCGGACCGTAGGCGTTGTCGGTCAGCAGCATGTGGTCGCCGGTCTTCAGAAAGCCGACGATCGCGCCGGTCACGGCACCGAGGCCCGACTGCACGGCGATGGAGCGGTGCGCGCCCTCGATGGCGGCGACGGCGTCCTCGAGCGCCTTCTGGGTCGGCGTGCCGTTGCGGCCGTAACCGAAGCCCTCGAACGGGATGCGGTTCTCGAACTTGTCCATCGTCGGCGAGAGGATGGTCGAGGCGTGATAGACGGGCGGATTGACGATGCCGAAATTGCTGTCGGGATCGCGGCCGGAGACGGCCAAAACTGTGTCGGGGCGGGTATAAGTTTTCTTGGAGGTCATGATTTTGACTATGGCACAGGCTTCAAGCCGGCGGCCAGCGATAGACCTCCGGCCAGAGCATGCGAGGGTCCTGCAGTTGCTTCGTCTCGCGGCGCACGATGCGGAAGCCTGCCTTGCGGTAGGTCTGCAGGGCGCGCGGATGGTCGACGCTGTTGGTGTTGAGCAGGATCTTCGGCCAGCCCAGCGCAAAGGCGCGCTCGATGGCGCGGTCGAGCAGCCAGGGGCCGATGCGGCGGCCGATATAGTCGAGGGTGAGGCCGAAGAAGACGAGCTCCCCGTCGCCTTGCTCGTCGCCGAGCTCGAAGTAGCCGACCAGCTCTCCGTCGTGGCGCGCGACGTGAAGCTCGTGTCCCGGCCGGTTAAGCAGGGCCTCGAGTGCGGCGTCGGACAGCAGGTTGCGCTCGTACCAGAGCCAGGGTCGGCCGACCTTGTCGTAGAGATCGCGATAAAGCGCCGCCGTCGGCGCGCGTTCGTGCACGATCGAGACGGCGACGTCCGGCGGCAGGCCGCGGCGCGTCCAGTCGGCCGGCGTCATCTCGAGATGCGTGATCGCGACCTCGAGCCGGCCGTCGGCGCTGGGCGGCGGCTGGTGCGCGAAAAGATCAGGCACCGGTGACGATGGGGGTGTCGGCACGGCCGCCCCATTCGGTCCACGAACCGTCGTAGACTGCGGCATCCGGCGCGCCCGTGAGATAGAGGCCGAGCGCGATGACGCAGGCGGTGACGCCCGAGCCGCAGCTTGCCGTCACCTTCTTCGACGGATCGATGCCCGATTGGGCGATGCGCGCGGCAAGCCTGTCGGCGGGCAGCACGGTGCCGGTCGCGGGATCGAGCAGCTCGTTGTAGGGCAGGTTGAAGGCGCCCGGCATGTGGCCGCCGCGCAGGCCGGCGCGCGGCTCGGGCGCCTCGCCGCGGAAGCGGGCGGCGGCGCGGGCATCGACGATCTGCTCGCGCTTGCTGTCGATCAGCACCCGCACGTCGTCGACCGAACGCACCAGCCGGTTGTCGAGGCGGGCCGTGAAATGGCGGTCGCGCGGCGGCGTCGGGTCGTCGGTGACGGGACGGCCCTCGGCCATCCATTTCGGCAGGCCGCCGTTCAGGATCGCGACGTCGGTGTGGCCCATGGCGCGGAACATCCACCAGACGCGGGCCGCGCCGGTCATCGGCGTGGTGTCGTAGACCACGATCTTGTTGCCGTCGCCGAGGCCGAGCTTGCGCACGCGGGCGGAGAATTTCTCCGGCGAGGGCAGCATGTGGGGCAGCGGGCTCGACGTGTCGGCGATCTCGTCGATGTCGAAGAACACCGCGCCGGGAATGTGCTGCTGGGCGAACTCCGCCTTGGGGTCGCGCTTCTGCGCCGGCAGATAGAAGGAGCCGTCGACGATGCGCACATCCGGCGCGTCGAGGCGGGCGGCGAGCCAGTCCGTGCTGACCAGGGCGTCGGGCCTTGCATAGTCCATCGTGCGTTTCCTTTTCTTGTGGACCGCGAGCCTCCGGCTCGCCTCAGACTCATGAGCGAGCCGGAGGCTCGCGGTCCGGAAGAGTTATGACAGGGAAATGATGAAGCGCCGGTTCATCTTTCCCTTGTTCTCGACCTTGGTGCATTCGACGCGGCCGATCTCGGCGGTGCGCGCGACGTGCGTGCCGCCGCAGGCCTGCAGGTCGACGCCTTCGATCGACAGCAGCCGGACGCGGCCCTGGCCCATCGGCGGGCGCACGCTCATGGTCTTCACCAGCTCGGGCCGCGCGGCGAGCTCCTCGTCGGTGACCCATTGCGGCACCACGGGACGGTCCTCGGCGAGCAGCTTGTTGATCTCCTCGGTGACCCACTCCTTGGCGGGCACGTCGCCTTCGAGGTTGAAGTCGAGGCGGCTCTTGTCGGCACCGACCTGGCCGCCGGTCACGTTGCCCTTGATGACCGCCGACATGACGTGCAGCGCGGTGTGCATGCGCATGTGCCGGTAGCGGCGATCCCAGTCGAGAACGGCCTGGACCTTGGCGCCGACCGCGGGCCTCGGCGCATCGGGGGCGAGGACATGCAAAACGTCACCACCGTCGGCTTTCAGCGCGTCGACGATCTTCGCCTCGCCGCCATCCCAGCGCAGCACGCCGCTGTCGCCGGGCTGACCGCCGCCGGTCGGATAGAAGATGGTGCGATCCAGCCGGACGCCGCGCTCCTCGAGCGCGGTCACGGTGGCGTCGGCTTCCCTGATGTAGGCGTCCTGCCGGAAAAGTTCTTCGACCATGACGGGGATTTAGGCTCTCGCCAGCCGGGCCGCAACTTCCCCGGCGGTCGGCATCGCAGGCGCGGCACCCAATCGCTCGACGGAACAGGCGGCGGCGGCAAGGGCATAGGGGATCGCCTCGACAGGTGTCGCGCCGGCGGCGAGGCAGGCGGCAAAAACACCAACGAAACAGTCACCGGCCCCTGTCGTGTCCACGACCTTCGCCTTGAGGGCGGGGTGGCGGGTCGCCCCGTGGGCGGTGACGACGACGGCACCACGCGCGCCCAGGGTAGCGACCACCACCGGCACGCCCTGCGCCCTCAGTTTCTCGCAGGCTGCCACGATCTCGCGAAGCGCACTTGCGGCGTTCAGATCGACGCCGACCGCGTGGGAAAGCTCGACTTCGTTCAGGATGACCACGTCCACTTTCTTCAGCAGCCGTGCCGGGTACGGTACGAACGGCGCCATATTAAGGACGGTGCGTGCACCGATGGCGCGCGCCCGTTCGAAGATCGTCTCTGTGGCGCGGAGCGGCGTTTCGAACTGGGCCACCCAGACGTCGTGCGAACTCTGGGGCTGAGGAACCATCTCGGCGGTGAAGTGCATGTTGGCGCCGGATGCGACAGTGATCGCATTGTCGCCTTCGGCGACCTGGATCAGCGCAACGCCGGTTGCCTGTCCGTCGACGATCCTGACACCGGTCCTCGTGATGCCGTTGGCGGCGAGGAAGGCACGGAGCACCCGGCCGAACGGATCGTTGCCTACCGCACCCCTCATCGCGGTGCGAACCCCGACGCGGGCGGCGGCAACGGCCTGGTTGAGCCCCTTGCCGCCGGGCAGGAAATAGGCCTTGCCGCCGAGAAGCGTCTCGCCTACGGCCGGCCGCCGAGCGCTCTGCACGACGACGTCCATGTTGAGGCTACCGCAGACGAAAACGCGGCTCATGGTAGACGGCTCACTTCATCCAGGGCGGCAGCGGCAGGTTCTTCTCGCGCAGGAACGTCGGGTTGAAGAGCTTCGACTGATAGCGCTGGCCGCCGTCGGCCAGGATGGTGACGATCGTCTTGCCGGGGCCGAGGTCGCGGGCGAGGCGCATGGCGCCGACGATGTTGATCGCCGTCGAGCCGCCGAGCACGAGCCCCTCGTGCTGGATGAGGTCGAACAGGACCGGCAGCGCCTCCTCGTCGGTGATCTGGTAGGCGAGGTCGATCGGCGCACCTTCGAGGTTCTTGGTGACGCGACCCTGGCCGATACCTTCGGTGACCGAATTGCCCTCGGCTTTGAGCTCGCCCCTGGCGACCCAGCTGTAGAGCGCCGAGCCCATCGGATCGCTGAGGGCGATCTTCACGCCGGGATTGCGCTCCTTCAGCGCCATCGCGACGCCCACCAGCGTGCCGCCGCTGCCGACCGAACAGGTGAAGCCGGCGATCTTGCCGTCGGTCTGTTCCCAGATCTCGGGACCGGTGGTGCGATAGTGGCCGTCGCGGTTGGCGACGTTGTCGAATTGATTCGCCCAGATCGCGCCGTTCGGTTCCTCGGCGGCGATCTCCTTGGCCAGCGTCTCGGAATAGCGGACGTAGTTGCCGGGGTTGGCGTAGGGCACGGCCGGCACGAGACGGAGATCGGCGCCGCACAGGCGCAGCATGTCCTTCTTCTCCTGGCTCTGCGTCTCGGGCATCACGATCACCGAGCGGTAGCCCAGCGCATTGGCGACCAGGGCGATGCCGATGCCGGTGTTGCCGGCGGTGCCCTCGACCACCACGCCGCCCTTGCGCAGCGTACCGCGCTTCTCGGCGTCGCGGATCATCGCCAGAGCGGCGCGGTCCTTCACCGAGCCACCCGGGTTCAGGAACTCCGCCTTGCCGTAGATCTCGCAGCCCGTCGCCTCGGAGGCGGCGCGCAGCCTGATCAGCGGCGTGTTGCCGATGCTATCGATGAAACCCGACCGGACGTTCATGGCGTGCTCGCTCTTCCGACCCTGCGCTTCGCTTCCCCGGGGCGGACGGTACTCTCAGCTCCAGCGCTTGCGCAACGAATCGCGGTGCAGTGCGAGCCACTGCAGGGCGATCACGGCGATCGCGTTGTCGATCTCCGCGCGGTCGAGCATGGCACGAACTTCCGCAAACGGGATCGCCTTGACCAGAATGTTCTCGTTTTCCGAGGGCAGACCGAAAATTCCTCCTGCGGCGGTCGAGTCGACCCGCCCCGCGAACATGGTGCAGCTCTCCGAGCAGGCGCCGGGAGTCAGCATCACGCTGTTGATGAACTCGAGTTCACCGACCTTCAGGTTGGCTTCCTCGACGGATTCGCGGCGCACGAGATCCTCTGGCGATTCGCCCTCCTCGATGATGCCGGCCACGATCTCCCAGCTCCAGGGATGGCGGCCGGCGACATAGGAGCCGGCGCGGAACTGGCGGATCATCACGACCTCGTCGCGCACCGAATCGTAGGGCAGGAGGGCCGCGGCCTGGCCGCGCTCGAACACCTCGCGGGAGAACGGCTCGCTCCGGCCGCCCTGGTAGAGGTCCTGGCGGAAGACGTAGCGGGCGACGCGGAAATACCCCTGGAAGGGCACGCTACGCTCGATCAACTCGGCCTTCTCGCCGGGCAGGGGGACCGTGGGCATGACATGCACTCCACAAGCGAAAAGGGGCCGCTCCCTGTCGAGAACGGCCCCAAGTGGCTCCGGAGGTAGGAATCGAACCTACGGCCGGGCGATTAACAGTCGCCTGCTCTACCGCTGAGCTACTCCGGAATGAATTTCGTCGCGGTTGCGGTACATGCCCCGCGAAGGCGCGGTGTTTTGACAGAGCGTGTCCGCCCACGCAAGACCCGTCATCAGCGCAGTTTGTGGAGGCCCGGGCCGGAATCGAACCGGCATTGACGGATTTGCAGTCCGCTACATAGCCACTCTGCCACCGGGCCGCACAAAGCGCGCGGTGCTATACGCACGGCGCGACAAGGCGGTCAAGCCGGCGCGGCGCGGCGCCCTTTGACGCTGTCGCCGGCTGCCGCCTATATAACACCGCTACATGTAGAGGGCAGCCTATGACGGATTTCGCGCTCGCGCGCCGCAACATGGTCGACAGCCAGCTCCGGCCCAACCGCGTCACCAATGCCGCGCTTCTGGCGGCGCTGGGGGAGCTGCCGCGGGAGCGCTTCCTGCCCGACGGCCTGCGCTCGGTGGCCTACGCCGACGACGACGTGCCGCTGGGCAACGGACGCTTCATGATGGAGCCGATGGTGCTCGCGCGCCTGCTGCAGAGCCTGCAGCCCCAGGCCGGGGACAAGGCCATGGTGGTTGCCGCCGGGCGGGGCTATGGCGCCGCGATCCTGGCGCGGCTCACCAAGTCGGTAGTCGCCGTCGAAGCCGATTCCGGTCTGGCCGCCGCTGCGCAGCGCATCCTGGGCGAACTCGGCGTTTCCGGCGTGCAACAAGTTGCCGGCGACGCCGAAAAGGGCGCGCCGGCCTCCGGGCCGTACGACGTCATCCTGATCGAGGGCGGGGTCCGCGACGTGCCGGCCGCCATCGTCGATCAGCTCGCCGAAGGCGGCCGCCTCGCGACTGTCGTCTGCGACCCCAGCGGCGCGCTGGGCGTGGCGCAGCTCTTCGTGAAGCAGGGAGGCGTGACCTCCGGCCGCCCGCTGTTCGACGCCGGAACGCCACCGCTGCCGGGCTTTGCACGGCCGCTGCGGTTCACTTTCTGAAGGCGTTTTCCCGGATGGTTCGGGGCTACCAATGCCCTTCCACCCAGTGCTAGGGTGGCCGCCACAAATGAGGGTAATACAATGCGTATCCGGCCCAGGTTGAGGCACGTCCGCAACGCGGTTGCGTGCGCCCTCGCGGTCGGGCTCGGTGGTGCGCCCAACGCGTGGTCGCAGAGCCTGATCGAGGCCTTGTCGACGACCTACAACAGCAATCCAGACCTCCTCGCCAGCCGGGCGATCCTGCGCCAGACCGACGAGACGCTGGCCCAGGCCGTCGCGAACTGGCGCCCGCGCGTGACGCTCAACGTCGAGTACAACAAGGTCGAGCAGGATACGTTGCGGCCGACGTCCCCGGTGTTCGGTCCGGCCGGCACGACGGCGACCTATTTCGCCCTCAACGGGCGCTTCACGACCCTCCAGATGGTCCAGCCGCTGTTCCGCGGCGGCAAGACCGTGGCCGACACCAAGCAGGCGCAGTCGAACATCCAGGCGCAGCGTGCGCAGCTCGCCGACACCGAGCAGAACGTGCTCCTGTCGGCCGTCACTTCGTACGCCGACCTGGTGCAGAACATCGGCATCGCCGACGCCCGCCGCAACAACGTCCGCGTGCTGGTCCAGCAGCTCGACGCCACGCGCGAGCGCTTCCGGGTCGGTGAACTCACGATCACCGACGTGGCGCAGTCCGAGGCGCGTCTCGAACTGGCCAAGGCCGACCTCGTGCAGGCGGAGACCAACGTCCGCATCGCCGAGGCCGCTTTCCAGCGCACCATCGGCAAGAAGCCGGGCCGGCTGGGCGAGATTCCGCTGATTGGCGGTCTGCCGTCCTCGGAGGAGGAGGCGATCGGGCTCGCCATGGATGCCGGGCCACGGGCGGTTTCGGCGGCACACCGCATCACGGCGGCGAACTACGGGGTCAACAGCTCGATCGGCGATCTGCTGCCGCAGGTCAATCTGGTCGGTGCGGTGCAGCAGCAGTTCGACCTGCAGGTGCCGACCGACCAGTACTACACCTACGCCGCGCGCATCCAGGCGACGATCCCGATCTTCCAGAACGGCAGCGAATGGTCGCGCGTGCGCTCGGCGCGCGAGCTGGTCGCCCAGCGGCGCAACGAGCTCGACAGCGCGCGGCGGGCGGTGGCGGAGAACGTCATCCGTGCCTGGCGTCAGCTCGACTCGTCGCGCTCGCGCGTGACGTCGTTTGAATCGCAGGTCCGCGCCAACGAAGTCGCGCTGAACGGCGTGCGCCAGGAAGCGCTGGTCGGATCGCGCACTACGCTCGACGTGCTGAATGCCGAGCAGGAGCTGCTCAACTCGCAGGTCAACCTGATCCAGGCCCGCCACGACGTGCAGGTCTCGTACTACGGCGTGCTGGCCGGCATCGGGCGCCTGACGGCGCGGACGCTGGCGCTGCCGGTCGAATACTACGACGAAGAGCGCTATTATAAGGACGTTGGCTCCCGCTGGATCGGTTGGGGTAGCAGCGGAGAGTCGGGCACGGGCAACATCCCGCCGGCCACCACGCCGGCCGGTGTGGCCGGGAGCGGCGGCAAATGAGCGACGGCCAATGACCGACAGCAAGGGCGGCGCGAACAACGACCCCTCGATGGACGACATCCTGGCGTCGATCCGCAAGATCATCTCCGACGACGAGGCCCGTGCGCAGGTCGCCGGACAGCGGCCGGCGAGCCCGTCGGGCCGCCCGCCCGTGGTGCCGCCGGCGCCGCGCGCGCCGTCGCGCGACGACGTGCTGCTGCTGACCGACCTCGTCGAGGAGCCCAAGGCGGCATCGGAGGCCCAGCCGATCCCGCTGCCGCGCATCGACCCGGTGAACGCGGCCGAGATGCCGCAACCCGATATCGGCCGGCAAGCGGGCGACCCGCCGTCCGGCGAGGCTCTGGTCGGACCCGGCGTCGCCGGTGCCGCCAGCTCGGCTTTCGCGCGCCTGAACCAGGCCGTGCAGGACAGCGTGCCGCCGCCGGCCGCGCCCGACCCGGGCCCGTCGATCGGCACCGGCGGCAAGACCGTGGAAGACCTCGTCAAGGACATGCTGCGGCCGATGCTGAAGGACTGGCTCGACAAGAACCTGCCGCCGATCGTCGAGCGCTATGTCGAACGCGAGATCACCCGGCTGACCCGCCGCTGACCCAGGCACCCTCCAGATCAGACGCCACGGTGCCGCAACCGTGGCGTTTTTCGTTATAAGGCCAGAGAAGTAACAGCAGATGCTCGACAAGACCTACGACCCCAAGGAGATCGAAGCCCGCCGCTACCCTGAATGGGAGCAGGCCGGGGCTTTCCGCGCGCATCCCGAATCGGCCAGGCAGCCTTATTGCATCGTCATCCCGCCGCCCAACGTCACGGGCAGCCTGCACATGGGTCACGCGCTCGACAACACGCTGCAGGACGTCTTGATCCGCTGGCGCCGCATGAAGGGCGACGACGTGCTGTGGCAGCCCGGCACCGACCATGCCGGCATCGCCACCCAGATGGTCGTGGTGCGCAATCTCGAGCAGGAAGGAAGCGGCCTCGCCGTCGAGGGTGCGGTCAGGACCGACGCCAACAAGAAGCTGCTGAACCGCGAGGAGTTCCTCGCCAAGGTCTGGGAGTGGAAGGCCTATTCGGGCGGCACCATCACCAGCCAGCTCCGCCGCCTCGGCGCCTCGTGCGACTGGAGCCGCGAACGCTTCACCATGGACGAGGGCCTGTCGAGGGCCGTCCTCAAGGTGTTCGTCGAGCTCTACAGGGCCGGCCTGATCTACAAGGACCTCAGGCTGGTCAACTGGGACCCCAAGATGCTGACGGCGATCTCCGACCTCGAGGTCGAGTCGCGGGACGTGAAGGGGCATCTCTGGTACCTGAAATACCCGATCGAAGGCAGCGACGGTCAGGAAGATGGGGGGCACATCGTCGTGGCGACGACGCGGCCCGAGACGATGCTGGGCGACACCGGCATCGCGGTGCATCCCGACGACCCGAAGTGGAAGCACCTGATCGGCAGGCATGCCGTGCTGCCGCTGGTCGGCCGCAGAATCCCGATCGTCGCCGACGAATACTCCGATCCGGAGAAGGGCTCGGGCGCGGTCAAGATCATGCCGGCGCACGACTTCAACGATTTCGAGGTCGGCCGCCGCCACAAGCTCGAAGCCATCAACATCTTCGACAAGTTCGCCCGCGTGAACGACAACGCGCCGGAGAAATATCGCGGGCTCGATCGCTTCGATGCGCGCAGGCAGATCGTTGCCGACATCGAGGCGCTGGGGCTGCTGGAGAAGATCGAGCCGCACGCGCATGCGGTGCCCTATGGCGACCGCGGCGGCGTGCCGCTCGAACCCTATCTCACCGAGCAATGGTACGCCGACGCCAAGAAGCTCGCCGAGGCGCCGATCGCGGCGGCGCGCGACGGAAGGGTGACCTTCGTGCCCGAGCGCGGGCGCGAGGAGTTCTTCCGCTGGATGGAGAACATCCAGCCGTGGTGCGTGTCCCGTCAGCTCTGGTGGGGGCATCAGATCCCGGCGTGGTACGGGCCGGACAAGAAGGTGTTCGTGGCGGCCTCCGAGGAGGAGGCGAGGGAAGAGGCAAAGGCGCACTACGGCAAGGACGTCGCGCTGGAACGCGATCCCGACGTGCTCGACACCTGGTTCAGCTCGGCGCTGTGGCCGTTCTCGACGCTCGGCTGGCCGGACCAGACGCCCGAACTCGCCAAGTACTACCCGACCAGCGTGCTGGTGACAGGCTGGGACATCCTGTTCTTCTGGGTCGCCCGCATGATGATGATGGGCATGCACTTCATGAAGGAGGTGCCGTTCCGCACAGTCTACCTGCACGGGCTGGTGACGGACGAGAAGGGCCAGAAGATGTCGAAATCCAAGGGGAACGTGATGGATCCCCTGGAGCTGATCGACAAGTACGGCGCCGATGCGCTGCGCTTCACCATGACATCGCTCGCCGCCTCGCAGGCCGGCCGGCTGCGGCTGGCGCCGGCGCGGGTCGAGGGCGCGCGCAACTTCGCGACCAAGCTGTGGAACGCGACGCGCTTTGCCGAGATGAACGGGGCGGCATTGCCGAAAGGTTTCGATCCTGCGTCGGCGAAGCTCACCGTCAACAAGTGGATGCTGGGCGAGCTGGCGCGTGCCAACACGGCCATCGACAAGGCGCTGACCGATTTCCGCCTGAACGAGGCGGCCAGTGTGCTCTACGAATTCGTCTGGGGCATCGTCTGCGACTGGTACGTCGAGCTCAGCAAGCCGATCCTGCAGGGGGCGGACGGCGCGGAGAAGGACGAGACGCGGGCGGTCACCGCCTACGTGCTGCGCGAGACGGTGAAGCTGATGCATCCGGTGATGCCCTTCATCACCGAGGAGCTGTGGGACAAGCTTGGCCATCGCGCCGAGCACGGCCCGCTGATCGGCCAGCCCTGGCCCACACCGGCCGCGAGCGATGCCGCAGCGGACGCCGAGATCGGCTGGCTGGTGAAGCTGATCCAGGACATCCGCTCGGCGCGCGCCGAACTGAACGTGCCGGCTGGCGCCAAGCTCAAGCTGCTGGTGATCGGCGGCAACGCCACGACGGCGGCACGGCTCGAGACGCATCGCGCCGCCATCGAGCGCCTCGCGCGCATCGACGGCGTCGAAGCGGCCGCCGCGGCGCCCAAGGCGTCACTGCAGATCGTGGCGGGCGAGGCGACCTATGCATTGCCGGTCGGCGAGGTGATCGACCTCAAGGCCGAAAGCGCGCGGCTGCAGAAGGAGATCAAGAAACTCGCCGACGAGGTGGCCAAGATCGACGCCAAGCTCGGCAATGCGGCCTTCGTCGCCAAGGCGCCGGAAGAGGTGGTCGAGGAGCAGCGCGAGCGCCGCGGCCAGGCCGAGCAGACCAAGGCACGCCTGAGCGCGGCGCTGGAGCGGCTGGGCTCCTAGCTCTTCTTGCGCGCGACGATGTAGGGGCGCGCCTTGGTGCCCTTGGTCGAGTGGTCTTCCGTGGCCAGGATGTCGAAGCCCGCGGCACGGATTTCCCGGTCGAGATCCGTCGCCGCGAAGACGCCGACATGCGGCGCCTTGCCGATCGCGCGCATCGCCGGCAGCAGGACGAGGCGGATGAGAGCGTTCATGTTGCCGAGACAGGGCGTCTTGGAGACGAACAGGCCTCCGGTCTTCAGCAATCCATGAATGCTGCGCAAGGTGCCGGGCACGTCGCGGACGAGGTGGAGATAGTTGAAACCCAGGACCGCGTCGAACCGGGTTGTCTCCTGCGCGAGCGCTTCGGCGGTCGCCGTACGGAAGGCGAGTCCCGGGACGGGCTCGGTGCCGCGCTTCCGCTCGGCGATGTCGATCATCGCGGCGGAGATGTCGGTCGCGAGGTAGGAGCGCGCCGCGCCGGCGAGCCGGAGCGCCGTCGTTCCGGTCCCGCAGCCCAGCTCGACCACCTGCATGTCCGGACCCAGCAGCGCCCGGGTCCGGTCCAGCGTCCGCCCGTAGCCCGCCTGGTCCGAGATGGCGGCCTTGGCATACTTTCGTGAAATCCGGTCCCAGAAACGGGCGTCGCTCGCGATGCTCATCGCCCTTCACTAGCACATCTAGGTCAACGGCTTCGTCCACCAGTTGGAGGCGATGGTGAGGTCGGACCGTCGCAGCGTCTGCGCCTTGGCGAGGTCGCGGTCGGCGCACGTCACCAGGACCTGGGTCGCGCCGTGCTCGTGGATGAGCGTGGTCGCGTGCGAGAGCAGCGCCTCGCCGGTCGTCAGCCAGTGCTGCGGCTCGAGCACGCAGAAATCGTCGATCAGGTAGGTATCGCCGCCCGGGTCGTAGACGGGCGAGGACGGGAACTTGCGGGCGATGATGAAGCCCAGCCGCTGGTTGCCCTCGGTCGCGACCAGGAAGAACGTGCCGGGTTCGGTCAGCAGCTTGCCGAAGAACAGCTCGGTCATGGCCGCCGATTGCTCGGCCTTGTGCCAGAACTTCGGTTGGAATTTCTGATAGCGGCGGCGGGCCTGCTCGGCCATCTCGACGGCGGCGGCGATGTCGGACGCAACGGCTTTGCGGACGTCCAGCATCGGCCGCCCTGCCGGCTATGACGCTTTGCGGAGGTCCGGCACGTAGGGCCGGCTGGCGAAGTGCTCCTGGCCGTCGCCCGAGGCGAAGCGCAGGCCGGCGCGGCGGATGGCGTCGTCGTCGACGACATCGAGCGGCACGTAGTAGCGGTCGTCGGCCCTGACGGTCGTGTCGTTGTCGACGCGGTTGTAGCAGATCAGCAGCGTCCAGCGCCGGTTCGGCGAGCGGTTGGCGTCGGAACGGTGGATGGCGTTGCAGTGGAAGATCAGCGCGTCGCCGGCTTCCAGCTCGCAATACTCGATCGGACATCTCTCGAGGATGTGCGGCATCCGCCTGGGATCGACCTCGTTCTGGGTCGGCGACAGCGGCGTATGGTCGATGCGGCCGAACTTGTGCGAGCCGGCGGCGATCTGCAGGCAGCCGTTCTCGCGGTTGGTGCGGTCGAGCCCGATCATGATCGAGAGCATGTCGGGCCGGAGGCAGCCGTTGTAGTACCAGTAGCCGTAGTCCTGATGCCATTCCCAGGCACCGCCGACTTCCGGCTCCTTGGCCGTGAGCTTGGATTGGAAATGGTAGACCGGCCCGCCGAGCAGGGCGGCCGACGTGTCGACCATGCGGCGGACGCGGGCGGCGAGCCCGTAGACGCTGTCGCCGGCGCGGTTCCACAGCGCGATGCGCGTCGAGCGGCCCTCGCCGTCGCGGCGGTCGAGGATGCTCTCGCGCACCGCGGGATCCTCCTCCATGGCGCGGGTGAGGAGCTTCACCTCGTCGGGCGCGAACAGGCCGCGCGCGTAGGTGAAACCCTTGTCGTTGAATTCGGCCATCTGGGCCGGGCTCAAGATGTTCGGCATGGGCGCAGCTTGGCCTTGCCCTCCCGGGGCGTAAAGGGCGATCGGCCATGCGGGGACGGCTTGACGGTCAACCGTTATGCCTCCAAAATGGAGGAAATATGGAGGACACATGGCGATCCTCAATGTCAAGCATGTCCCCGACGGGCTCTATCGCAAGCTGAAGGCACGCGCCAAACGCCAACGGCGTTCGGTCGCCCAGGAAGTCGTGGTTTTGCTCGAGCAGGCACTCGAACCGCCGCCGGCCGTATCGATCCTGGAGTTGCGCGGGCTCGGCAAGGAACTGTGGCGCGGCATCGACGCCGGTGCGCACGTTGCGAAAGAGCGGGAAGGGTGGCGTTGATCGACGATCTCGGCAGCGGCCCGGTCGGTGTCGATACTGCAATCTTCATCTACTTCATCGAGGAGGACGGGCGCTACCTTCCGTCGGTCGCTCCGTTGTTCGAGGCTGCCGATGCCGGCAGGCTCGAACTCGTCACCTCCGCGTTGACGCTGCTGGAGGTCCTGGTCGTGCCTTATCGCGCCGGCGATGTGGCGTTGGCCCGGCGCTACGAGGGGGCCCTGACGCGAGGGCGCGGTGTGCGGATGGTCGATCTCGACCGCGATCATCTGCGGCTGGCGGCCGAGATCCGCGCGACGACCGGCGCGGCGACGCCCGACGCACTCCAGCTTTCCGCCGCGCTTGGCTCGGGATGCTCGGCGTTTCTCACAAACGACCGGCGGCTGCCCGCCGTACCGGGGCTGAAGATCGTTCAGCTCGACGGCTGAGGAAGGAAGACGTTGCGGCCGCCCGCTTCGCTGACGACAACTCGCCGCCCGAGCTGTTCCTTCGTCAGCATGTCGGCGAGCAGGGCCGGGTCGTCCGGCGCCATGGCGACGAAACGGTCGCCCGAGGCGTCGAGGCGGCCGATGATGTAGCCGCGTTCCGGCGCGTCCTTGCCGTAGGTGACGCAATAGGTCTCGATGGTGCCGGTGCCGGACGGCCTGGTGTCGACGCGGCGCTTCGGCCCGGCGTCGAGCTCGGCCTGGAACTTCTTGGGATTCTCGCGCTTCCACGGCCCCCTGGTCGGCTCGGTCGAGTAGAGGCCCGCCGAATGCTTGGTGAGATAGTTACCGTTGGCCGTCACCATGCCGAACGAGCCGGGCCTCTTGCGCACGACGTTCATCATTTCGGCGATGGAGTGCGTCACATAGTTGTTGCCGGGGCCGCCGAAGAACGGCAGGCCGCCGGTCACGCTGATCGGCCGCGGATCGTCCTCGGCGAGGCCGATCTCCGTCATGGCCACTTCGACGGCCGACGGGAAGCAGCTGTAGAGGTCGAAGGCATCGACGTCCGAGACCCTCTTGCCCGCCATGTCGAGGGCGATGCGCGCGCAGCCGCGGATCGCGGGCGAGGCGTCGAGCCTGTCGCGCTCGGAGACCACCCAGGTGTCGGTGCCGTCGGCGCAGCCGTGCAGGAACACCCAGCGGTCCTGCGGGATGCCCCAGTCGCGGGCCTTCCCGACCGAAGTCATGAGGACGGCGGCCGCCTGGTCGATGATGGCGTTGGCGTTCATCAGGCGCGGGTAGGGGAAGCAGATCCAGCGGTTGTCGTCGGAGATCGTGGCCAGGCGCTCGGCGCTGTAGCCGTCGCGGCGCGTGGCGAGCGGGTTGTCCCTTGCCACGGCGGCCAGCCGCTCGAACAGGCGGCCCATCGCCGTCATGTGGCTCGCGACGTCGCGCTTCAGGCCGCCGCGGATGGCGTTCTCCAGCAGCGGGTAGAAATGGATGGCGGCGCGCAGCTCGTGGCGCGCCTCCTCCTCGCTGAATCCCCAACGGGAACCGCCGATGCGGACGGGTTCGCCGCCTGGATCCTCGTTCCAGTCGATCTTCATGCCGGCCTTGCGCGCGTTCTGCGTGCTGCGCAGCAGCTCGGCGCCGCAGATCAGCGCCAGCTCGGTCTCGCCGCCCGCGATCTCCTCGGCGAAGCGGTTGACGAGATACTGGGGCATGTTGCCCCCGGAGTGCGTGTAGAGCAGCTGCCGGGGATGGGCGTGCAGCCGGTCGGCGACGCTCCTAGGGGGATTGGTCGAGCGGCCGTAGGGCGAGGCGAAGCGGGGACTGATGTCGGAGAAGAACTCCATCACTGCGATGGCGTCGATCTCGTGGCCGAGCGCATGGCCGCCGATCGCGGCGCCGGTGTCGTCGAGCGCCAGGTTCGCCGCCTCGGCGCAGAACGCCACGCGCGAGCGCTCGCTCGAGGGCTGGCCCGTCCTGTCGGTGATCTGGCCGGCGCCGACCAGGATGGGCGTACGCGGGTCGATCATTTCGTGAGGGCCTCGATCTCGGAGGACGACAACCCCGCCTCGGCAAGAATGCTCGCGGTGTGCTCGCCGAGGCTCGCGACCCTGGGGCCGCTCTGCACGGCCGAACCCGAGAAGCGGAAGGGCGGCGCCGGCGACTTGTAGGCACCGGCCCCGTCCTCGATGGTGCAGAGCGAGCCGCGGTGCGCGACCTGCGGGTCCTGCAGCGCCTCGGTGACGGTGAGATAGGGCGAGCAGGGCACGCCGTGCTTCTCGAGGGCAGCCACGCAATCCTTGACCGTGAGCGTCCTCGACCACCGCTCGAACTCGTCGACGAACTGGTCCCAGTTCATGCGCCGGTCGGCGTATTTCTCGAAGCGCGGGTCGGTCAGCCACTCGCGGTGGCCGGCGGCGGCGCACATGTCCTGGAAGGTCTTCTCGCTGGCCGTCGCCAGCATGACGTAGCCATCCTTGGCCTCGACCGGTCCGTACATCGGCCGCGACGGCATCTCGTAGTCGAACTGGGCACGGTTGACCTCGCCCAGCAGCATCCCGACCAGGGTCTCGAACATCGAGACGTCGACCATCTGGCCCTTGCCGGTGACGTGGCGCTGGTGGAGCGCCGCCAGAATGCCGCCCAGCGCGTAGGCGCCGCTCGCATAGTCGGCGACGAAGATGCCGCAATTGTCCGGTCGGCCCTTTCCCTCCTGATAGCGGCCCTGCTGATAGAAGAGATGCGCCATGTCGTAGCCGGTCGAGGCGTGGATGACCGGCGCGTAGGCGGGACGGCCGGCGCCGGGCCCGGTCTGGCCGTAGCCTGAGATGGCGCCGTAGATCAGCCGGGGGTTGATCTTCGCCAGCTCGGGATAGTCGAGGCCCAGCCGCTTCATGACGCCCGGCCGATAGTTCTCCACCAGGATGTCGACCTTGGCGACCAACTTCTTCACCGCCGCGATCGCCTCGGGCTTCTTGAGATCGAGCACGATCGATCTCTTGCCGGCGTTGAGCTGGCCGAACATCGTGCCGAAGCCGTCGCGCTGCACGGGGCGCGAGCGCATCAGGTCGCCCTCCGGCGACTCGACCTTGATGACGTCGGCGCCCATGTCGGCCAGCAGGCGGCCACAGTGAGGTCCGGCGATCGTCGTGGCGAAGTCGAGAACGCGCAGGCCGTGCAGCGGCCTTGTCTGTTCGGTTGTCGGGGTCATTTGAGGGGGGTCACCGGGTTACGAGAATGAGGACGACGCCGCCGACCACCAGGATGCTGCCGATCCACTCGCCGAGGGACGGGCGCTCCTTGAGGACGAGGTGCGAGGAGATGAAGGTGAAGACCAGCTCGATCTGGCCGACGGCGCGGACGAGGGCGGCGTTCTCGAGCGTCACGGCGAGCGCCCAGCCGGCCGAGCCCAGCACGCTGAAGATGCCGACCCAGATCGAGGAGCGCCAGTTGTGCCAGACCTTGCCGAGCTGCGGCCGGTCGCGGCGCGCGAGGTAGAGCGCCATCAGCACGACCTGGATGGTGTTCATGCAGGCGAGCACGGTGATGCCGCGGATCATGAAGTCGCCGTCGGGCAGCTGCTTGGAGGCTTCGCGGATCGTGCCGGCGGCGATGGCGAAGACCGCGCCGGAGAGGATGCCGTAGACCGCGCCCTTGTGCGTGAGGTCGGCCAGCACGCCGCGAATGTCGGAGAGCTTGCCGCGGACGCTCAGGATCGCGACGCCCCCCAGGCAGACGAAGATGCCGATCCACGAGCCGAAGGCCAGCGGCTCGCCGGCGATGAAGGTGGCGAACAGGGCCACGAACACCGTCTCGGTCTTGGAGTAGACCGTGCCGACGGTGAAGTTGCGCAGCGAGAAGGAGTGGATCATCAGCGAGGTCGCCACGATCTGGGCGACGCCCGCGATGGTGACCAGCAGCAGGAAGGTCCAGGAGATCGACGGCACGTGGCGGCCGGTGCCCAGGACGAGGAACGCCAGCGCCCCCAGGGCGAGCGGTGCGCCGTAGAGGTAGCGCACGAAGTTCGCGCCATCGACGCTCAGGATCCCGCGGATCTTCTGCTGCATCGTGGTGCGGATGTTCTGGCACAGCGCGGCAGCGATCGTGATCGGTATCCAGAGCGGCACGGTTCCCCCTTTTGCGGACAGTCTAGGTGCTGGGCGCTTACGACTCCAGCCGCGCATCCTCGCAGGGCGATATCCCGCTAGATGCAGCCGCAGTGGCGCAACACGGGCATCCTGAGTAAAGTCCCGGCCGTTCAAGGATCAGGCGGAGACAAGGCGAAATGGCCAAGAAGAAGCAACCCAGGCTCCATCCCAACCCGACGTTCGACAAGTCGAAGATGCCGAGCCGGCACACGACGGTCGGCCCCGAGCGGGCGCCGCACCGGTCGTACCTCTATGCCATGGGCCTCAACGAGAAGCAGATCGCCCAGCCGATCGTCGGCGTCGCGACCTGCTGGAACGAGGCCGCGCCCTGCAACATCGCGCTCAACCGCCAGGCCCAGGCCGTGAAGGTCGGCGTCGACCGCGGCGGCGGCACGCCGCGCGAGTTCACGACCATCACGGTGACCGACGGCATCGCCATGGGCCACCAGGGCATGAAATCGTCGCTGGCCAGCCGCGACCTGATCGCCGACTCCGTCGAGCTTACGATGCGCGGCCATTGCTACGACGCCATGGTGACGCTCGCCGGCTGCGACAAGTCGCTGCCCGGCATGATGATGGCGATGCTGCGGCTCAACGTGCCGTCGGTGTTCATGTATGGCGGCTCGATCCTGCCCGGCAAATTCCGCGGCAAGGATGTGACGGTCGTCGACGTGTTCGAGGGCGTCGGCATGCATGCCGCGGGCAAGTTCTCCGACGGCGACCTGCACGAGCTCGAGTGCGCGGCCTGCCCGTCGGCCGGCTCCTGCGGCGGCCAGTTCACGGCCAACACGATGGCCTGCGTCTCCGAGGCGATCGGGCTTGCGCTGCCGGGCTCGGCCGGCGCACCGGCGCCCTACGAGACGCGCGACCAGTATGCCGAGGCTTCGGGCGAGGCGGCGATGAACCTGCTCAGGCTCGGCATCCGGCCGCGCGACATCTGCAGCCGCGAGGCGTTCGAGAACGCCGCGACCGTGGTGGCGGCGACCGGCGGCTCGACCAACGCGGGCCTGCACCTGCCGGCGATGGCGCACGAGTGCGGCATCAAGTTCGACCTGCACGACGTCGCCCGCATCTTCAAGAAGACGCCGTACATCGCCGACCTGAAGCCCGGCGGCAAGTACGTGGCCTTCGATCTCTACGGCATCGGCGGCATCCCGGTCGTCATCAAGGAGCTGCTCGATGCCGGCCTGCTGCACGGCGACGTGCTGACGGCGACGGGCAAGACGCTCGCCGAGAACCACAAGGACGTGAAGTTCCCGGAGAACCAGGACGTCGTCTATCGCGTGAAGGACTGCATCACGCCGACCGGCGGCGTCGTCGGCCTCAAGGGCAACCTGGCGCCGGACGGGGCGATCGTGAAGGTCGCCGGCATGCAGCGCCTGGTCTTCACCGGCCCGGCGCGCTGCTTCGACAGCGAGGAGGCGGCGTTCGACGCCGTCGTGAAGGGCAAGTTCAAGGAAGGCGACATCATCGTCATCCGCTACGAGGGCCCCAAGGGCGGTCCGGGCATGCGCGAGATGCTGTCGACGACGGCGGCGCTCTATGGCCTCGGCGTCGGCGAGAAGGTGGCATTGATCACCGACGGCCGCTTCTCCGGCGGCACGCGCGGCTTCTGTGTCGGCCATGTCGGGCCCGAGGCTCAGGTCGGCGGTCCGATCGGCCTGCTGAAGAACGGCGACATGATCACCATCGACGCCGTGAAGGGCCGCCTATCGGTCGCGCTCACCGAGAAGGAGCTCAAGAAGCGGCGCAAGGCGTGGAAGCCCCGGAAGAACGGCTACACGTCGGGCGCGCTGTGGAAGTACGCCGAGCTGGTCGGCCCCGCGGTCAACGGCGCGGTGACGCATCCGGGGGCGAAGAAGGAAAGCCACGTCTTCGCCGACATCTAGAGGGGGAGCGACCATGGGACGGAAAGCGATCGGACGGCGGACAATCGTCGGAGCGGCGCTTTCCGCGCCCTTCCTTTCCACGGCGCAGGCACAGGACGCGTGGCCCACGAAGCCCATCCGCATCGTCGTGCCGTTCAATCCGGGCGGCGCGATCGATGCGCTCGTGCGGGTGATCGCCGAGGGCCTCACCGCGAAGCTCGGCCAGCAGGTGCTGGTCGACCCCAAGCCCGGCGCCAACACCATCCTCGGTTCCGACATCGTCGCCAAGGCCGCGCCCGACGGCTACACGTTCCTGATCACCACCAACTCGACGCACACCAACAACCCGACGCTCTACGCCAAGCTGCCGTTCGACCCGGCCAAGGACCTGACCCCGGTGTCGCTGGTCTCGCTGGGCACGATCCTCGTCGTGGTGAAGGCCGACGTTCCCTTCAGCGACCTGCGCGGCATGGGCGCCTGGGTGAAGACGCTTGGCCGGCCGGCGACCTATGGCAGCTGGGGCATCGGCTCGAGCGGCCATCTCTACGGCTTGATGTTCGAGAAGGCGCTGGCCGGCCCGAGCGGCGGCGGCACCTACAGCCACGTGCCGTATCGCGGCGACGTGCCCGCCATCCAGGACGTCGCCAACGGCACCCTCGACATCACCTGGGCCAGTCCGACCAGCGCCAAGCCGCAGATCGCGGCCGGCCGCGTCAAGCCTCTGGCGGTGGCCGGCGCCAAGCGGTCGGCATCGATGCCCGAGCTCGGGACTTTCGCCGAACAGCTCATCGCCGGCTTCGACCTCAGCCTGTTCGTCGCGGCCTACGCGCCGACCGGAACGCCGGCGGACATCGTGGCCAAGATGCAGCAGGCGATCAAAGCCGTGATCGACCAACCGGCCGTGGCGCAAAAGATGATCCAGCAGGGCCAGACGCCGGTCGGCTCGACGCCGGTCGAGCTGGCCGCAGTGCTGAGGCGCGAGACGCCGATCTGGGCCGACCTCATCAGGCAGTCGGGCGCCAAGGTCGAGTAGGAGAGGGACATGAGCACGACCACCGACCTGCGTTCGGCCTACGCGCTGCCGCCGCCGAGCTACAACGCGAAGCTCACCGAGGTCGGGCGCGGCACGCCGATGGGCGAGCTGCTGCGCCGCTACTGGCATCCGGTCGGCACGAGCGCCGATGCCGGCGCCACGCCGCGGCCGGTCAAGGTGCTGGGCGAGGAGCTGATCCTGTTCCGCGACGGCCAGGGGCGGCCGGGCCTCGTCTATCCGCGCTGCTGTCACCGCGGCACGACGCTCTACTACGGCAAGGTCGAGGCGCAGGGCATCCGCTGCTGCTATCATGGCTGGCTGTTCGACGTGGAGGGCCGTTGCCTCGAGATGCCGTGCGAGCCCAACCCGACCGGCGCGCAGTGCCAGAGGGTCCGCCAGCCCTGGTATCCGGTCGAGGAGCGCTACGGCCTGGTGTTCGCCTATCTCGGGCCGCCCGAGAAGAAGCCGGTGCTGCCGCGCTACGAGTGCCTCGAGGTCATGGGCCCAGGCGAGTTCGTCGAGGCCGACGATTCCTCGATCGGCAGCGGCGGCATAGCGATCGCGCCCTGCAACTGGCTGCAGCATTTCGAGAACGTCGTCGATCCCTACCATGTGCCGATCCTGCACGGCACGTTCAGCGGGCCGCAGTTCGTCGAGCAGATGGGCGCTTTCCCCAAGGTGAAGTTCGAGTATGGCCGCGGCGGCGTGAAGGCGACCTCGCTCCGGCCCGGCCCTGACGGCAAGCGCTTCCGCCGCGTGACCGAAGCCGTCGTGCCGACCCTGCGCGTCGTGCCCAACCCCAGGGTGGCGCAGTACGGCATGGTCGAGTCGATCGGCTGGACCCTGCCGATCGACGACACGCACTACCGCATCTACGTCGCCGGCCGCGTCCGCGAGAAGGGCGAGCTGACCAGGTTCCGGTCGCGCTTCAACGGCAAGACCTGGGACGAGCTGACGGAAGCGGAGCACCAGCGGTTTCCCGGCGACGTCGAGGCGCAGGTCGGGCAGGGGCCGATCACGTTCCACTCCGAGGAGCACCTGATGTCGTCCGACCAGGGCGTCTCGATGCTGCGCATCCTGCTGCAGAAGCAGATCGACATCGTGGCCAGGGGCGGCGACCCGCTGGGCGTGGCGTTCGACGAGGCCGGCGCCTACGTCAGGTTCGACGCCGGCCAGTATCTCGACGACGCCTCAGCGTAGATCGGCGCCGACGGCGTCGGCGACCGACTCGAAACCGTCGCGCTGCAGGAGAGCGGCAAGCTCGTCCTTGATCCGGCGGACGAGCGGCGGGCCCTCGTAGACCATCGCCGAATAGAGCTGCACCAGGGCCGCGCCGGCGCGGATCTTGGCATAGGCGTCGGCGCCCGAGCCGACGCCACCGCAGCCGATCAGCGGGAACTGCCGTTCGACGCGCAGCGCGGTCTTGCGCAGCACGTCCGTCGACAGGGCGGTGAGCGGCGCTCCCGACAGGCCGCCGGCCTCCGTCTTTCGTTCCGAGCGGAGAGATGCGGGACGCGACAACGTCGTGTTGCCGATGATGATGCCGTCGAGCTTCAAGTCGCGGCAGACGAAGACGATATCGTCCAGATCGTCGTCCGTCGCGTCGGGCGCGATCTTGACCACGAGCGGCACGGGCTTGCCGGCGATCGCGTCCTGCACCCGCTTCAGCAGCCCGGCGAGCTCGGTGCGTCCCTGCAGGTTGCGCAGGCCCGGCGTATTGGGCGAGGAGACGTTGCACACGAGATAGTCGGCATAGGGCGCCAGCGCCACGCAGCCCGTCACATAGTCGGCCGCGCGATCGCTGCTGTCCTTGTTGGCGCCGACATTGATGCCGACGAATCCGCGGCGGGGACGGGCGGCAAGGCGCGCCCGCGCAGCGTCCAGCCCGTGGCCGGGGAAGCCCATGCGGTTGATGACGCCGCGGTCCTCGGGCAGGCGGAACAGGCGGGGGCGCGGATTGCCCTCCTGCGGCCGTGGCGTGACGCTGCCGATCTCGACCAGCCCGAAGCCCAACCCGAGCGCGGCGTCGGCGACCTCGGCGTTCTTGTCGAAGCCCGCCGCCAGGCCGATCGGGTTGGGCAGGGTTCTGCCCCAGATGTGGACTTCGAGCGACTTCGGATCGTCGCGACGGTCGGCGGGCATCAGCCCGCTCTTCAGCGCACGGATGGCAAGCCCGTGCGCAAACTCGGCGTCGAGGCGGGAGAGGACAAGGTCGGCGAACGCGTACCAGGCGGCCATGATGCCGTCTGGGTAGCAGAGGTCCCCTGTGGAGCGCTTGTGCGCCTTATTGGATGCCCGGCCTATTGAATGATCGTGCCGCCAAAATTTCGGCGTGTGGCCGGCGAGTCGGTGAACACCACCTGGAAGAGCTCGCGGAACAGCTCGGCGATGCGCGGATCGTTCGGGCCGGTGGCCGGCGTCCAGGCGGTTGTCTCCGACATCATGTCGTCGTTGCGGCAGTAGATGGCGTAGACATAGAAGAGGCCGGGCTTGCCGGGCCTGAAGCGCTTGGTGCCTCGGCAGACCGAATCGCTGTTGAGGTCGAGGGCCGGGTTGAACACCAGATAAAGCCGGTAGTTGGGGCGCGGCGGCTCGGGCGGCGCTTCGTAGGTGAAGGTCAGTCGCGGCATCGGCTTGGCCGCCTGCATCACCGGCAGCAGGTCGCGCGCCACGGTCGCCGGATCGACGTTGGGGAAGGCAGTGCCCTCGAGGATGACCTGGAAGTTCCGGCCGTCCGTGGCGGCGTAGAACTCGCGATAGTCGTACTGAGGCGCGTAGTAGACGCCGCCGATGATCGCGGCATAGGCCGCGGCGGGAAGGGCAGCGACGGCCAGCAGGGCGGCGGCGATCTTGCTTCTCAGACGCATCGGGAATGCCTCCTCAGTGCGATTCTAGGGGGAAACCATAGTGCGTCGCCACTGTCCCGGACGGTCACATTATCGCGCGCGGCCCGTCAGACGTCCAAGTCCCGGGCGAACTTGGCGTTCTCCTGGATGAAGGCGTAGCGCTTCTCGGGTTTTCGTCCCATCAGGTCCTCGACCAGGGTGCGGGTGCGCATCTCCTCGCGACGGTCGTCGGTGCCGGTCGCGGTCGGAACGTCGACCTTCAGCAGGACGCGCTTGGTAGGGTCCATCGTGGTCTCGCGCAGGTGGACCGACTGCATTTCGCCGAGGCCCTTGAAGCGCGTGATGTCGGCCTTGCCGCCGAACTGCGTGCGCACCAGCTCGTCCTTCTGGGCGTCATCCTGGGCATACTCGGTCTTTCCGCCCTTGCTGATTCGGTAGAGCGGCGGCTGGGCGAGGAAGAGATGGCCGTTCTCGATCAGCTTCGGCATCTCGCGATAGAAGAACGTCATCAGCAGCGAGGCGATATGGGCGCCGTCGACATCGGCGTCGGTCATGATGATGACCCGCTCGTAGCGCAGCCTGTCGTCGCTGTAGTGGGCGCCGGTGCCGCAGCCCAGCGCCTGGATGAGGTCCTGGACCTCCTGGTTCTCGCGCAGCTTGTCGGCGCTGGCGCTCGCCACGTTCAGGATCTTGCCGCGCAGCGGCAGGATCGCCTGGGTCTCGCGGTTGCGCGCCGCCTTGGCCGAGCCGCCGGCCGAATCGCCCTCGACCAGGAAGATCTCGGTGCCGGCCGACGCCGAGCTGGAGCAGTCGGCGAGCTTGCCCGGCAGGCGGAGCTTGCGGGTCGCGGTCTTGCGCTGCTGCTCGCGGTCCTGCCGGCGGCGCAGGCGCTCCTCGGCCTTGGCGACGACATACTCGAGCAGCACGTTGCCGGCTTCCTTGTCGCCGGTCAGCCAGTGCTCGAAATTGTCGCCGACGATCGTCTCGACGAGCTTGGTCGCCTCGACGCTGACCAGCCGTTCCTTGGTCTGGCCCTGGAACTGCGGCTGCTCGATGAACACCGAGACCAGCGCCGCCGCGCCGTCGAACACGTCGTCGGCCGTAATGACCGAGCCCTTGCGGTTGCCGGTCAGCTCGGCATAGCGCTTGAGCCCGCGCACCAGGGCACTGCGAAAGCCCGATTCGTGCGTGCCGCCCTCGGCGGTCGGCACGGTGTTGCAGTAGGAGCGGACGAAGCCCTCTTCGTCGGTCGGCCACCACACGGCCCACTCGACCTTGCCGCCGGCCGTGCCGTTGCTTTCGCTCTTGGCCTCGCCGGCGAAGGGCTGGGGCACGACGGTGGCGCGCTCGCCGATCTCGCTGATGACGTAGTCCTTGAGGCCGCCGGCGAAATGGAAGGTCTCTTCCTCGGGAACCTTTCCGTCCTTGGGCAGCAGAGCCTTGTCGCATTTCCAGCGGATCTCGACGCCGCGGAACAGGTAGGCTTTGGAGCGCACCATCCTGTAGAGGCGCTCCGGCACGAAGAGCTGCTTGCCGAAGATCTCGGGATCGGGATGGAAGGTGACGGTCGTGCCGCGCCGGTTGGGCGCCGGGCCGGCCGATTTCAGCTTGGAGGCCGGCTTGCCGCGCGAGAACGTCTGGACCCACGACTGGCGATCGCGTGCCACCTCGACCACCAGCTCGTCGGACAGCGCATTCACGACCGAGACGCCGACGCCGTGCAGGCCGCCCGACGTCGCATAGACCTTGTTGTTGAATTTGCCGCCGGAGTGCAGCGTCGTCAGGATGACCTCGAGCGCCGACTTGTTCTTGAACTTCGGGTGCGGGTCGGTCGGAATGCCGCGGCCATTGTCGCGGACCAGGATGCGGTTGCCGGAGAGGACCTCCAGCCAGATCGTGTCGGCGTGGCCGGCGACGGCCTCGTCCATCGAGTTATCCAGCACCTCGGCGACGAGATGGTGCATGGCGCGCTCGTCGGTGCCGCCGATATACATGCCCGGGCGCTTGCGGACGGGCTCGAGCCCTTCCAGCACCTCGATATCGCGAGCGGTGTAGGACTTGTCTCTAGCGGCCGTGGCGCGCTTGCCGCCGCCCGACCGATCGAACAGATCGCCGTTCTTTGCCATTTCTGCTTCTTGTCGTTCCGCGGCCGCGCGAGGGGATCGCCGGGTGGCCGGTAGGTCATGGGTATGGTAGCAAAATCCCCGAAAAGCAACCATATCCAGTGAGGACTTGATGACCGATTCTCGCCGCGATCCCATCGTAAGGACCGTGCCGCAGCCGGCCGACATGAACGGGAACGGCGACATTTTCGGTGGCTGGGTGCTCAGCCAGATGGACATCGCGGGCGGGGCGCTGGCCGCGCGCGTGGCCAAGGGCAGGGTGGCGACGGTCGCCATCACGGCCATGACGTTCGTCCAGCCGATCAAGGTGGGAGATATGGTGTCGATCTATGGGGAAGTCGCGAAGGTCGGCCGGACGTCGATCACCATCGATCTCGAGACCGTCGTGCAGCGCCGCCACGAGGAGACCGATCTGCGCGTGACCCACGGCACCTTCGTCTTCGTGGCCATCGACGACGACGGCAAGCCGCGCGCCGTGCCGCAGGACGGCCGCCCATGAGCCGGCTGCTTGCCTTCGCGGTCGCCGCCGCCGCGCTGCTGGCGCCGGCCATTGCCTCCGCCCATCCGCACATCGTGGTCCAGCAGGTCGTGCGCGCGATCGCCAAGGACGGCAAGTACACGCACGTCGAGATCGAGTGGCGCTTCGATCCGTTCTCGAGCGAGGTCGAGATCCCGCTGATCGACGAGAACAAGGACGGCAAATTCTCCGCCCGCGAGAGCAAGCTGCTGGCCGACGAGATGCTGCCGGAACTGAAGGGCTACGGCTTCCTGAGCTGGATCAACACCGGCGGCAAGGATTTCCGGCCGTCCAAGCTGCCGCAGTTCACCGCCCGCATCGACGATCCCGCAAGCTTCATCCCGCCGGAGTGGGATCGCTCCGCCGGCGACAACTCGGGCATGCAGATGCCGGCCAACAAGCGTGCGGCAGGCCCCGGGGGACCGCGCAAGCAGGGGCCGCGCAACCTGGTCTATGTCATGCGCTTTGCCCTGCCCGAGCCTGCCAAGCTGATGTCGATCGCCACGTTCGATCCCGACGACTTCATCCGCATCGAGGTCGACAAGGCGTCGGTGCCGGCCGGCTGCTCGCTCGCCAAGCACCCGACCTACAAGGCCGAGTTCATACGCGGCTATCCGATCTTTGCCGATGTGGTGACGTGCCAGCTCCCGTGAAGACCTCCGTCCTGCGTTCGCCCTACCTGTGGGTGGGGTTGCTTCTGCTTGCCTCCCTGATGGGAGCGCTGGTCTTCAGCGACGGCGTCGCCGAGCTGGGGCGCTATTCGGCCGAGTACCAGCGCCGCATCCAGCAGGTCCTGTCGGGCTCGCTGCGCGACATCAAGTCCGGCTCGGGCTCCCTGGCGCTGTGGACGCTGGTCACGGTGTGCTTCGGCTACGGCGTGCTGCACACGCTGGGACCCGGCCACGGCAAGGCGGTCGTGGTGGCCTACTTCCTCGACAGCAGCAGGCCGCGAGCCTGGATGGAGGGCATCTTCGCCGGCGGCTGGATCGCCTTCACCCATACGCTGGCGGCGCTTCTGCTGGCCGGGGCGCTGAAGCTCTCCTCGACCGTCGGACTGCTGGGGGCGCTGCGCGAGGTGCGCAATGTCGAGATCGTGTCGTACACGCTGATCCTGGTGATCGGCATCTGGCGCCTGTGGGCCGGCATCACCGGCCGCGTGCACGAACATGCGCACGGCGACGATCACGGCGAACATCACCACGATCACGCCCATCACGATCATGGGCACCGCGATCATGGCCACGATCATCATCACCATCATCGCGAAGCGCCGCAGCGCACGATCGCGGGCTGGCTGCTGCTGACGGCCGCGGGCATCGCGCCCTGTGCCGGGGCGCTGATCATCATCCTGCTGTCGATCGCGCTCGACGTCCTGTGGGCCGGTGTCGTCGGCGTGATCTCGATCGCGCTCGGCATGGCGATCACCCTGGCGGCCATCGGCATGGCGTCGATGATGGCGCATCGCCTGATCATCGCCGACGGCCGCTCGCAGGAGATCGGCCGCTTCACGGCGATCGCCGCCTCGCTGATCGTCATTGCGACGGCGGGGACGCTGCTGCTGGGCTCGCTCGAACGCTTCCTGCGCTGAGGCCAGGCGTGGCCGAGGGAAGGGCGCCCAGCCGAACGTCGCGGCCGCTGCTCGGCGTGCTCTACATGTGTACGGCCTGCGCGCTGTTTCCCGTCATGAACGGGCTGGTGAAGCTCTTGGCGGTGACCTACGAGCCGCAGCAGATCGTCTGGTTCAGGATCGTCTCGCATCTGGTGCTGGTCGCGGCGGTGTTCATGCCGCGCATGGGCCTCGGCTTGTTGCGCACGCGGCGCATCGGCACGCAATTCGTGAGCTCGATCGCCATGCTGCTCTCGACACTGTTCTTCTTCTCGGCGGTGAAGTCGGTGCCGGTCGCCGAGGCGATCTCGGTCACCTTCGTGGCGCCGCTCGCGGTGGTCCTGCTCGCCTGGCCGCTGCTCGGCGAGCGGATCACTCTCTTCCGCCTCGCCGCCGTGGTCGTGGGCTTCGGCGGCGTGCTGATCGTGATCCGGCCGGGCAGCGCGGTCTTCCAGTGGGCCTCGCTGCTGCTGCTCGGCAGCGCCATCTGCTACGCGGTCTACCAGATCCTGATCCGCCGCCTGGCCGGCATCGATGCGCCGGCCACCTCGATCTTCTACAGCGTCCTGCTGGGCGCCCTCATCATGTCGATCTGGCTGCCCTTCGTCTGGCGGATGCCGACGGGCTGGGGCGACTGGCTGCTGCTCTGCTCGCTCGGCGTATTCGGGGCACTGGGCCACTACTGCGTCGCCAAGGCGATGACCTACGCCTCGGCCAATTTCGTGGCGCCGTTCAACTATACGCAGATGATCGGTTCGGTCATCGTGGGCTATCTCATGTTCGCCGAAGTGCCGGACTTCTACACCTGGCTCGGCACCGCGGTGATCGTCGGCGCCGGCCTGATGGTCGGCTGGCAGGGCGCCAGGCCGCGGAAGCCGGCGCAGGAATCCTGAGGGGAGAGACGCCATGCCATATCTCGTCGCCGCCGGGCTGCCGGCCGAACCGGCCGGGACCCGCTTCCGCGCCCTGCTCGAACGGCCGCAGATCCTGCGCATGCCGGGCACGCACAACGGCATCGCCGCGCTGCAGGCGGCGCGGGCGGGCTTCGAGGCGCTCTATCTTTCGGGGGCGGGGATGTCGTCCTCGATGGGCCTGCCTGATCTGGGCATCATCACGGTCGACGAGGTCTGCTTCTTCATCCGCCAGGTCGCGCGATCGTCGGGCCTGCCGGTGCTGGTCGACGGCGACACCGGCTACGGCGAGGCGCTGAACGTGATGCACATGGTGCGGGCCTTCGAGGAGGCGGGGGCGGGTGCGGTCCACATCGAGGACCAGATCCTGCCCAAGAAGTGCGGTCACCTGAACAACAAGAAGCTCGCCGATCCGCACGACATGGCGGCCAAGGTAGCGGCTGCTGCGACGGCGCGGCGCAACCTCGTGGTCATTGCCCGTACCGATGCCGCGGCGAGCGAGGGCATCGACGGCGCCGTCGCGCGCGCGAAGCTCTACCTCGAGGCGGGCGCCGACGCGATCTTCCCCGAGGCACTGACCAACGCCGAGATGTTCCGCGCCTTCGCGCGTGCGATGCCCCGCGTGAAGCTGCTGGCCAACATGACCGAGTTCGGCCGCACGCCGTTCTTCACGGCGAGCGAATTCGAGGCGATGGGCTATCGCATGGTGATCTGGCCGGTATCGGCGCTGCGCGCGGCCAACAAGGCGCAGGAGCAGGTGTTCGCCGCGATCCGGCGCGACGGCGGCACGCAGAAGATGATCGACCGGATGCAGACGCGCCAGGAGCTCTACGACACGATCGGCTACGCCGAGTACGAGGCGCTCGACGCCTCGATCGTGAAGACCGTGGTGCCGCAGGGCATGCCGCAGCGCGAGTAGCGGCTTTTCAGAGGAGCGCGCCACTCCAGTGGCGCTCATGCCGATGATGATTGCGCCACTGGAGTGGCGCGCTCCGATGAGGGCCGTGCGCCGATCTAAAGTCCCAGCGCCGAAAGGTCGGGCGCGCGGCGGTGGAAATCCGTCGCGTCCTGGAAGGCCTTGCCGAGACGCAGCACGGTGCGCTCGGCGAACGGCTTGCCGACGATCTGGATGCCGAGCGGCAGGCCGCCCGAATGGCCGGACGGCATGGCGAGGCTGCACAGGCCGAGATAGTTGGCCGGCCGCGTCAGGTAGCCCGGGATCGGCGAGGTCTCGTCGACCTCGGCGAGCGGGATCGCGGGAATCGCCATGGTCGGCAGCAGGATCGCATCATGTGCGGTGAACCAGTCGGCGAAGGCCCGGCGGCGCGAGGCGAGCGCGCGCAACTCCTCGGCGTAGGCGCCCGGCAGCAGCGACTTGGCGATCTGCGCCCGGGCGCGCACGCCGGGACCGATCGCCTTGCTCATGTCCTCGATGTAGTCGCGGTGCAGCGAATAGGCCTCCGACGCGATGATCGTGCCGGCCGGCCGCGAGAGATCGAAATACCACTCGGGCAAACGTACGGCCTCGACCGCGGCGCCGAGGCTCTCGAAGGTGCGCGCCGCTGCCTGCCAGGCCCTGGTCACGTCGGCGTGCATGAAGTTGGGAAGCTGCTTGGTGTCGGGAATGGCGATGCGCATGCCCTCGATCGAGCCGGGTCGCGCGGCCTCGGCGAAATCCTCGAGCGGCTGGGCGAGCGTCGTGGGATCGCGCGCGTCGGGCGCGGCCAGCGTCTGCAGCAGCAGGGCGCAATCCTCGACCGAGCGGGCCATGGGGCCGATCGAATCGAGCGTCCAGCTCAGCAGGATGGTACCCGAGAGGCCGATGCGGCCGAACGTGACCTTGAGGCCGACCAGGCCGTTGAAGGCCGAGGGAATGCGCACCGAGCCGCCGGTGTCGCTGCCGATGCCGGCCGGCGCGAGGCGCGCCGCCACGGCGACGCCGGTGCCGCTCGACGAGCCGCCCGGCACGCGGTGGGTCGCGAGGTCCCAGGGATTCCACGGCGCGCCCATCAGCGGGTTGGTGCCCCAGCCGCCGAAGGCGAACTCGACCATGTGCGTCTTGCCGAGCGGGATCATGCCGGCCGCGGTCAGCCGCTCCACGGTGTTGGAGGTTTCGTCGGCGACGCGCGCCTCGAACATCTTCGAGCCGCCGGTGCCGACGCGGCCGGCGATGTCGCAGAGATCCTTGTAGACGATCGGCAGGCCGTGCAGCGGGCCCAGCGGGAAGCCGGAGGCGCGGGCGGCGTCGGCGCCGTCGGCGATGGCGCGCGCTTCCCTGGCATAGACCTCGGTGAAGGCGTGCAGCTTGCCGTCGGCCCTGGCGATGCGGGCAAGCAGCGCGTCGACGATCTCGCGCGAGGAGAACTTCTTCGCCGTGAGGCCGGCCGCGAGCTCGGTGAGGGTGTGATCGTGGAGGCTCATCAGTAGGTCGCCCTTCCGCCGGAAAGATCGAAAGCCGCGCCGGTGGCGAAGGTGCAGAGCGGCGAGGCGAGCCAGCCCACCATCTCGGCCACTTCCCCGACCTGGCCGAAGCGGTTCATCGGGATCTTGGACAGCATGAACTGGATGTGCTGCTCGGTCATCTGGCTGAACAGCTCGGTCTCGATCACGGCCGGCGCCACGCAGTTCACCAGCACGCCGGTGGTGGCCAGCTCCTTGCCGAGCGACTTGGTGAGGCCGATGACGCCGGCCTTGGACGCGGAGTAGGCCGAGGCGTTCGGGTTGCCTTCCTTGCCGGCGACCGAGGCGATGTTGACGATGCGGCCCCAGCCGCGCTTGACCATGCCGGGTGCCACGGCGCGGTTGCTGAGGAAGACGCCGGTCAGGTTGATGTCGAGCACCTGCTTCCAGGCGTCGACCGGATACTGGATGACGGTCGTGTTGGGGCCGGTGATGCCGGCGCTGGCGACCAGGATGTCGGGCGCGGCGAGATCCTTCTCGGTCCGGGCAAGCGCGTCGGCGACCGACTGCTCGCTGGTGACGTCGACCTCGACGGCGATGGCGTCGCCCAGCGAGGCGGCGGACTGCCGGGCGCGGTCCATGTCGCGGTCCCACAACGCCACGCGGCCGCCGCCGGCCGCGATTTTCGCCGCGCAGGCGAGGCCGATGCCGCGCGCGCCGCCGGTCACGACGGCGGTCCGGCCCCTGAACAACCCCGGCCCATTGTCCGACGCCATGTCTTCCTCCCAAGCGCTTGAATTGTCTTGCTATTCCTACCATATCGGCGCACCGGTCCATCCGCTACACTGATACTTCTGCGTTTCTCCGAGCCTTCCGGGAGTTTCATGCCTTCGCCCACGCCGGCGTCGATCGACGCCACCGTCGAGCTGCTGAAGGGCGGCGACTACATCGCCGACCGCAGCCTCGCCACCGTCCTCTATCTCGCCCTCAAGCTCGGCCGGCCGCTGTTCTGCGAAGGCGAGGCGGGGGTCGGCAAGACCGAGATCGCCAAGGTCCTGTCGGCGACACTGAAGCGGCCGCTGATCCGATTGCAGTGCTACGAGGGCCTCGACGTCGCGTCGGCCGTGTACGAGTGGAACTACGCCCGCCAGATGATCGAGATCCGGTTGGCGGAGGCGCAGGGCGTGCACGACCGCGGCGAACTGGCGGCCGACATTTTCGACGAGCGCTTCCTGATCCGCCGGCCGCTGCTCGAGGCGCTGAGCCCGCACACCGAGGGCGCGCCGATCCTGCTGATCGACGAGCTCGACCGCACCGACGAGCCGTTCGAGGCCTATCTGCTGGAAGTGCTGTCCGACTTCCAGGTGACGATCCCCGAGCTCGGCACGGTGAAGGCGGCGCAGAAGCCCATCGTCATCATCACCTCGAACCGCACGCGCGAGATCCACGACGCGCTGAAGCGGCGCTGCTTCTATCACTGGGTCGACTATCCCGACCTCAAGCGCGAGCTCGCGATCCTGAAGGTCAAAGCGCCGGGATCGAGCGAGCGCCTGTCGCGCCAGGTCGTGGGCTTCGTCCAGGAGCTGCGCAAGCTCGACCTGTTCAAGGCGCCGGGCGTGGCCGAATCGATCGACTGGGCGACGGCCCTGTCCGAGCTGAACGCGCTCGATCTCGATCCCCGGACGATCAACGACACGCTGGGCGTGCTGCTCAAGTACCAGGACGACATCCAGCGCCTGCAGGGCTCGGAAGCGGCCGAGATCCTGCAGAAGGTGAAGGCCGACATCGCCGCGCAGCCGCTGGGCTGAGCGGCCGGCGATGGACGCGCTGGCCGATTCGACGGCATCGCCCGAGCCGGGCGGCGGCAAGCTCGCCACCAACATCGTGCACTTCGCGCGGACGCTGCGCACGGCCGGGCTGCGGGTCGGGCCGGGGCAGATCCTCCGCGCCATCGAGGCGGTCGAGGCGGCGGGCCTCACCAATCGCGACGACTTCTACTGGACGCTGCACTCGGTGTTCGTGAACCGCCGCGACCAGCGCGAGATCTTCGACCAGGCCTTCCACGTCTACTGGCGCAATCCGCGGCTGCTCGAGAAGATGATGGAGATGCTGCTGCCGCAGATCGACGTGCCGGCCGCGTCGGACGACCGCAAGCAGCTGAGCCGCCGCCTGCAGGAAGCCCTGCAGCCGGGCAGGGGCGAGGCGCCGGAGCAGGGCGAGGAGCCGCCCGAAGTCGAGGTCGAGGCGACTTTCACCGTCTCCGACCGCGAAATCCTGCAGCACCGGGACTTCGAGCAGATGTCGCAGGCGGAGATCGACGAGGCGCTGCGCGCCATCTCACGGCTGCGCCTGCCGGTGCCGGAGCGGCGGACGCGGCGCTACCAGCCGGCGCGCCGCGGGCCGCGCGTGGACTTCCGTGCCTCGCTGCGCCGCGCCCTGCGGCCCGAGGGCCTGACCGAGCTGCGAAAGCGCGAGCCGCGCCGCCGGCCGCCGCCGCTGGTCATCCTGTGCGACATTTCCGGCTCGATGGCCCGCTACACGCGCATGTTCCTGCATTTCATGCACGCCATCACCAACGATCGCGACCGCGTCTACTGCTTCACTTTCGGCACGCGGCTGTCCAACGTGACGCGGGCGTTGCGTTATAGGGATGTGGATATAGCGCTGGCCAAAGCCTCGGCGCAGGTGGAAGATTGGTCGGGCGGCACGCGGATCGGCCAGGCGCTGCACGAGTTCAACAACAGATGGTCGCGCCGGGTGCTGGGGCAGGGCGCCGTCGTGCTGCTGATCACCGACGGGCTCGACCGCGAGGGCGCGTCCGGACTGACTGAGGAAATGGAACGTCTGCACAAATCCTGCTCGCGCCTGATCTGGCTGAACCCGCTCTTGCGGTACGGCGCCTACGAGCCCAAGTCACAGGGCAACAAGGCCATGCTGCCGCACGTCGACGAGTTCCGGCCGGTGCACAATCTGGAGAGTCTCGCCGGCCTGATCTCGGCGCTGGGCGCCCGCAGCGTCGGCGCCGACCGGCGGCTGGCGGGATGGCAGACCGAACTTCGCAAGGAGTAGAGACCATGAGCGACGCACTCGATGTCCTGCAGCAGGTCGGCAAGTGGAAGGCGGGCGGCAAGGGCGTCGCCATCGCCACCGTGATCACGACCTGGGGATCCTCGCCGCGCCCCGTCGGCAGCCAGCTCGGCGTCGACGACAGCGGCGCCATGGTCGGCTCGGTGTCGGGCGGCTGCATCGAAGGCGCGGTCGTCAAGGAAGCTCTCGAAGCCATCAAGGACGGCAAGCCGCGGCTGCTCGACTTCGGCGTCACCGACGAGCAGGCCTGGGACGTCGGCCTCGCCTGCGGCGGCAAGGTCCAGGTCTTCGTAGAGAAGGTGAACTGAGCCATGAAGGCCGAAACTGTCACCGCGCTGCAGGATGCGCGTGCCAAGCGCCGCGCGGTGACGCTCGCCACACGGCTGAGCGATGCCGCCGAAGCGCTGATCTACAAGGACGGGGCAACCGGGGCGCTGGCGAGCGACCAGGCGATCGTCGCGGCCGCACGTGGCGCGATGGAGACCGGCCGCAGCGAGACGATCGATCTCGGCGGTCAGAGGATCTTCCTCAATGTCTATGTTCCGCCGCCGCGGCTGATCATCGTCGGCGCCGTCCACATTGCGCAGGCGCTGGCGCCGATGGCGACCATGCTCGAGTTCGACGTGACGGTGGTCGATCCACGCGGCGCCTGGGCAACCAGCCAGCGCTTTCCCGGCGTGAAGGTGATCAAGGATTGGGCCGACGAGGCCTTCCAGGAAATGGGGCTCGATGCGTCGACCGCCGTCGTCACGCTGACCCACGATCCGAAGCTCGACGACCCCGCGCTCGAATCCGCGCTGAAGTCGGACGTCTTCTATATCGGCGCGCTCGGCAGCCGGAAGACGCACGCCAAGCGCAAGGAGCGGCTGGCCGAGGCGGGCGTCACCGAGGAGCAGTTCGCGCGCGTGCACGGCCCGGTCGGCCTCAACATCGGCGCCAAGTCGCCGGCCGAGATCGCGATCTCGATCCTCGGGCAGATCGTCGAGGTCCGCGCCCGCCGGCTCGAGGCGATGTCGGCGCCGAAGGTGGCCGCGGCGTGAGATTCGGAGAGACACCGATCGACGAGGCCGCCGGCGCCATCCTGGCGCACAGCTGGCGCGCGAACGGCGTCAACTTCGCCAAGGGCCGCCGGCTGTCGGGCGACGACGTGGCGAAGCTGAAGGCTGCCGGCGCATCGTCGGTCGTCGCGGCACGTCTCGACGCCGACGACGTCCACGAGGACGAGGCGGCGGCGACCGTGGCCCGGGCTCTGGCGGGCGGCGGGATCGAGGTCACGGCGCCATTCACCGGCCGCTGCAATCATTTCTCGCGGGAGGCCGGCCTCGCCGTGATTGACCACGAGCGCATCGACGCGCTGAACGAGCTGCACGAGTCGGTGACGGTGGCGACCGTGCCGCCGTTCGCCCGTGTCGAGCCGCGCCAGATGGTGGCGACGGTGAAGATCATCCCCTATGGCGCCCCGCGCGCCGCGGTGGCGCGCGCGGTCGACGTCGCGAAGGCGGCGAACCGGCCGATGGTCTCGGTCGCGCCGTTCCAGCCGATGCGCGCCGGCCTGGTCCAGACCAGGCTGCCGGGCACGCGCGACAAGGTTCTCGACAAGGCGGTGAGCACGACGACCAAGCGACTCGCGTCGCTCGGCTGCACGCTGAACGGCGAGCGCCGGGTGGCGCACGACGCAGGGTCGATCGCCGGCGCGCTGGCCGAGCTCGGGTCGGAAGGCTGCGACCTGTTCCTGATCGCCGGCGCATCGGCGATCGTGGATCGTCACGACGTCGTGCCGGCCGGCATCGAGGCGGCGGGCGGCAAGGTGCTTCATTTCGGCATGCCGGTCGATCCCGGCAATCTGCTGTTGACGGCGGAGCTCGGCGGCAAGCCGGTGCTCGGCCTGCCGGGCTGCGCCAAGTCGCCGAAATACAACGGCTTCGACATGGTACTGGAGCGCCTGGCGGCCCGCCTGCCGGTCGGCCGGGCCGAGATCGTGCGCATGGGCTCGGGCGGCCTGCTGGCCGAGATCGCGAGCCGCCCCCAGCCGCGCGACGACAGCGATGGCGAGAGCGCAGGCCCGCAGCAGGCGCCGCGCGTCGCCGTGCTGGTGCTCGCTGCCGGCCGCTCGACCCGCATGGGCGGACCCAACAAGCTTCTCGCCGACGCAAACGGCGAAGCGCTGGTGGTGCATGCGGTGAAGGCGGCGCTGGCGTCGCAGGCGGTCGAGGTCGTGGTCGTCCTGGGCCACATGGCCGATCAGGTGCGGCCCGCCATCGAGAAGGCGATGCCGCCCGGCTCGCGACTGCGCTTCGTCACCAACCCGGACTTTGCCGAGGGACTCAGCACGTCGGTGCGAACCGGCGTCGCGGCCCTCGGCACCAACGTCGATGCCGCCATCGTGCAGCTCGGCGACATGCCGGGGGTCGGCGCTCCGCTGCTCGACCGCCTGATGGCCGCGTTCAACCCCGTCGAGGGCCGCGCGATCTGCGTGCCCACGGTCGGCGGCAAGCGCGGCAACCCGGTGCTCTGGGCGCGCCGTTTCTTTCCCGAGATGGCGAAGCTCTCCGGCGACAGCGGCGCCAAGCACCTGATCGGCGAGCATGCCGACCTGGTCTGCGAGGTCGAGATGGCGGGCGAGGCGGCGATCACCGACATCGACACGCCGGATGCGCTAGCCGCCTGGCGGGCACGGAGTACGCCATGAGTTTCCCCAGATGAGCTTCGACGTCGCCGGCACCCGCCGGCAGTTTCCCATCCTGTCCGAGATCATCGACGGCAAGCCCGTCCACTATCTCGACAACGGCGCATCGGCGCAGACGCCGCTCGCCGTGCTCGACGCCGTGCGCCGCTACGAGACGACCGGCCGCACCAACGTCCTGCGCGGCGTGCATCGCCTGGCCGAGCGCGCGACCGAGGCCTACGAGCACGCGCGCGCGCAGGTCGCGGCGTTCCTCGGCGTGCCGGCCATGGAGATCGTCTTCACCGGCGGCTGTACCGCGGCGATCAACCTCGCGGCCTATTCCTACGGCGCGCTGCTGAAGGCGGGGGACCGCATCCTGCTGTCGGAGCTGGAGCATCATTCCAACATCGTGCCCTGGCAGCTCCTGCGCGAGCGATCCGGCATCGAGCTCGACATGCTGCCGGTGACGACCGACGGCCGCATCGATCTTGCCGCCTTGCCGCGGCTGCTGACGCCGAAGACGAAGCTGGTGTCGCTGGCGCACGTCTCCAACGTCACGGGCGCGTTGCTGGACGTCCGACCCGTCGTCGCTGCGGCGAAGGCCGTCGGCGCCAAGGTCATGCTCGACGGCGCCCAGTATGCGCCGCACGGGCCGGTCGACGTGCCGGCGCTCGGCGTCGATTTCTACGTCTTCGCCGGCCACAAGGCCTACGGCCCCAACGGGATCGGCGTCCTGTGGGCCAAGTCCGAGATCCTGGACAGCATGCCGCCCTTCATGGGCGGCGGCTCGATGATCGGCCGCGTGACGCTGGCCAAGACGACCTGGGCGGCGCCGCCGCGCCGCTTCGAGGCCGGCACGCCGCCGATCGGGCCGGCGATCGGCCTCGGTGCGGCCTGCGACTGGATGCAGAAGCTCGACTGGGCGGCGGTGCACGAGCACGAGATGGGCCTGGTGCAGCGCGTGATGGACGGCTTGCAGAAGTTCGACGGCACGCGGCTCCTCGGGCCGGCCGGCCTGCAGAACCGCCATCCGGTCGTTTCATTCGTGATGGACGGCGTGCATCCCCACGACATGGCCCAGATGCTGGATTCCTTCGGCGTCGCCGTGCGCGCCGGCCATCACTGCGCCCAGCCGCTGATGGACCGCTTCGATCTCGACGGCACCACGCGCGTCTCGCTGGCGCCGTACAACGACGACAGCGACATCGACGCGCTGCTGACGGGCGTCGCGCACGCGGCCCGCACCCTGCGATGAGCGAACAGCTCTACCAGGAGCGCATCGTCGCGCTCGCCAAGGCGAAGACGGGGGCGGGGAAGCTGGCGAGCCCCAGCAAATCCGCACGCCGCGACAATCCCTTGTGCGGCGATCGCGTCACGATCGACGTGCGGCTGGACGGCGAGGGCAGGATCGCCGAGATCGCCCATCAGGTGCGCGGCTGCCTGCTGTGCCAGGCCTCGGCATCCGCCCTGTCCTCGGTCGCGGTCGGGCGTGACGCGGCGGGCATCGCCGACGTTCGCCGCGATGCCGAGCGCGCCATCGGCCGCGAAGCGGGCGAGGCCGGGGAGCCGTTCTCGGCCTTCGCGCCCGTCGCGGGCTACAAGTCCCGTCAGGAATGCGTGTTGCTGCCGTTCGAGGCGCTGGAGGATGCGCTCTCGTAAGGAGCGGCTGCGCTCCGATTTCGTCGCCGCACCGCCGCTCTTGTGTCACAGTCGGCGCTCACGGTGCGCGGGCATCGCCCGGGAGAGATCATGCGCCTCATCATGAACGTCGTGGCCCTGTTGGCCTTGTTCGCGTTCCCGTCCTTCGCCTCCGCCCAGACCCTCGCCCTCAAGCGTGTCATGCTGTCGTCAGGCGGGCTCGGCTATTTCGAATACGAGGCGGCCGTCGAGGGTGACGCGACGCTGAAGCTCACCGTCTCGTTGAACCAGGTCGACGACGTGCTGAAGAGCCTCGTCGTGTACGACGACAAGGGCGGCGTGGGCGGCCTCAGCCTGCCGGGCCGCGAGCCGCTCGCCCAGGCCTTCAAGGACCTGCCGTTCGACCAGAGCTCGCTGGGATCTCCCGCCGAGCTGCTTGCGACGCTCAAGGGTGCGCAGATCACGGTCGGCGGACCGAAGGCGATGTCCGGCCGGGTCGTTGCAGTCGAGGAAGAGACCGTCGTCCTGCCGAACGACCGTGGCACGACGAAGCGCACGCGCGTCACCCTGTACAGCGATCGCGGCCTGCAGCAGTTCCTCCTCGAGGATACCGAGAACCTGCAGTTCGCCGATGCGGCACTGCGCGACAAGATCGGACAGGCGCTGGTTGCCATCCAGAACAACCGCGCCAAGGACGCGCGCACGATCGAGCTGTCGACGCGCGGGCAGGGCAAGCGCACGGTGCGCGTGGCCTACATCGTCGAGGCGCCGGTCTGGAAGGCTTCGTACCGCCTGACGCTGGGCGCCGATCCAGCCGCGCCGCGCTCCGCGCTGCAGGGCTGGGCCGTCATCGAAAACATGAGCGGGCGGGACTGGAAGGACGTCGAGCTTACGCTGGTTTCGGGCCGGCCGGTCGCCTTCCGCCAGGCTCTCTACAATGCCTACTACGTGACACGGCCTGAAGTGCCGGTCGAAGTCGCCGGACGTCTGATGCCCGGCGTCGACCGCGGCGGGGTCGAGGCCGGACAGCGCGCCAAATCGATGCCTCCACCGGCGATGCCCGTGCCGTCGCCCCATCGCCTGCAGCAGGAGCGCGGCGCCGCTCCCGCGAGCGCGCCTCCGCCACCGCCGCCGGCCGCTGCAACCGCGGCCGATCAAATCGAGGCGAGCGATGCGGCCACCCAGGTCATGTTCAAGTTCCCGCGGGCCGTCAGCGTCGAAAACGGCCGGACACTTTCCGTCCCCATCGTCGATCGTCAGGTGCCCGCCCAGCGGCTGGCGCTCTATCAGGCCGACGCGGCGCCGCGCAATCCGCTGGCTGCGATCAGACTCACCAACGATGGCGAGTCCGGTCTGCCGCCGGGCGTCATCACGATCTACGAGCGCGACAAGGCTGGCTATGTGGCCTATGTCGGCGATGCGCGCCTCTCGGGCTTTCCGACCGGCGAGACTCGCCTGCTGGCCTACGCGCTCGACGAGAAGATCGTGATCGAACGGGATGTCGCGCAGACCGACAGGCTCGCAACCGGCACGATCGCCAACGGGGCGCTCAAGCTCTCGCGCGTCGTGAGGCAGACCGTGACCTACCGCGTGAAGGGTCCGGCCAAGGAACCGCGCCAACTCGTGGTGGTGCAGCGCCGGCTCCAGGGCTGGACCATGGTCAAGCCGGAGCTCAAGGAGGTGGAGTTGAGCGAAGGCAACTACCGCATCCCGTTCCAGCTTCCGGGTGGCGACAAGACGCAGACCTTCGAGGTCGTGCAGGAGCAGACGCAGCTTCAGGAGCTGCGTCTGGTCGAGAGTGCCGCCGACCAGATCAAGGTCTATGCCCAGGCCCGCGAATTCGACGCCAGGACGCGCGAAGCGCTGGCGAAGGTGCTGCAGCTCCAGCAGGCCGTCGGAGAGGCGCAGCGCAAGGCGGGCAAGGTCGACGCCGAGCGGCAGGCGATCGTGCAGGAGCAGGCGCGGTTGAGGGAGAACCTCGCCCGCGTGCCGGCCAACAGCGACCTGCAGCGCCGCTACCTGGCGACGCTCGACCGGCAAGAGACCGAGCTGGAGGCGCTCGCCAAGCGGCGCGCCGAGGCCGACAAGGGCGTCGAGGCTGCACGCGAGGCGCTCCGGACCTACGTGGCGTCGCTCGGTTAGCCGGCGCGCAATGTCCTCACCGCGTCGTCGCGGCGGAACAGGTAGAGCAGGGCGCGTAGCGCCTTGCCGCGCTCGGACTGCAGGTCGGGATCGCGGTCGATCACCAGCCTTGCATCGTCGCGGGCGGCCTGCAGCAGTTCACCGTGCACGGCAAGGTCGGCGAGGCGCATGTCGGGCAGACCGCTTTGCCGCGTGCCCAGCACCTCGCCGGCGCCGCGCAGCCTGAGATCCTCCTCGGCGATGCGGAAGCCGTCCTCGGTCTCGCGCATGATCGCGAGGCGGGCCTTGGCCGTCTCGCCGAGCGGCTGCGCATAGAGCAACAGGCAGGCCGACCGGGCGCTGCCGCGGCCGACCCGTCCGCGCAGCTGGTGGAGCTGGGCGAGGCCGAAGCGCTCGGCATGCTCGATCACCATCACGGTGGCGGCCGGCACGTCGACGCCGACCTCGATCACGGTGGTGGCAACGAGAACGGAGAGGCGCCCATCGGCAAAAGCGGCCATGGTCGCCTCGCGCTCGGCGCTCTTGAGACGCCCGTGCAGCAGGCCGACCTTGCCCGGGAAACGGCCGCTCAACAGCCGGAAGCGCTCTTCCACGTTGGCGAGGTCGACTTCCTCCGACTCCTCGATCAGCGGGCACACCCAGTAGACGCGCGCGCCGGCCGCGATCTGCCGGCCGACCCCGTCGGCCACCTCGCCGAGGCGCTCGAGCGGCACGGCGCGGGTATCGATCGGCTGGCGGCCGGCCGGCTTCTCGGTCAGCTTGGAGACGTCGAGGTCGCCATAGGCCGCGAGCATCAGGGTGCGTGGGATCGGCGTCGCCGTCATGACCAGCAGGTCGACGGCATGGCCCTTGGACGGCAGCGCCATGCGCTGGTGGACGCCGAAACGGTGCTGCTCGTCGACGACGGCGAGCGCCAGGTCGGCGAACTCGACCTCTTCCTGCACCAGCGCGTGCGTGCCGACCACCAGCTTGATCGAGCCGTCGGCGAGCCCCTTCAGCGTCTCCTTCTTCTGGCGCTGCCCGTCGCGGCCGGTGAGCAGGGCGACGCGCAGGCCGGCCGCTTCGGCGAGAGGCGCGATGGTCGCGTGATGCTGGCGCGCCAGCAGTTCGGTGGGCGCCATCAACGCCGTCTGCGCGCCGGCCTCGACCGCGATCAGCATGGCGAGCAGGGCGACCAGGGTCTTGCCGCTGCCGACATCGCCCTGCAGCAGGCGGATCATGCGCTCCGGACTTGCCATGTCGGCCGCGATCTCCTCGACCGCATTCTTCTGGCCCGCCGTCAGGTGGAAGGGTAGCGACGCCAGCATCGTCCGCCGCAGCCGGCCGTCGCCCGTGGTCGAATGGCCGACGACGGTGCGGTTGTGGTGGCGGACGAGGGCGATGGCGAGCTGGCTGGCGAGCAGCTCGTCGTAGGCAAGTCGCGCCCGCGCCGGCTGCATCGGCGAGAGGTCGCTTTCCTCGGCCGGGGCATGTGCCTTGGCGAGCGCCGCCTTCCAGCCGTCCCAGCGCTGCTTCCTGTGGAAGGCCGCGTCCTGCCACTCGGGCAGTTCGGGGGCGCGCTCGACCGCGGCGTCGATCGCCTTCTGGATCGGCCTCTGCGTCAGGCCGGCCGTGAGCCCGTAGACCGGCTCGACGCGCAGGATCGACGCGCGCTGCTCGAGCGGCACCACATGGTCGGGGTGCGTCATCTGTACCTCGCCCTGATAGAGCTCGACTTTGCCGCTGATCACCCGCGTCTCGCCGGGCGGCAGCAGCTTCTTCAGGTAGTCCTCGCGGCCGTTGAAGTAGGTGAGGCAGAGGCGCCCGCTCTCGTCGCTGCACCAGACGCGGTAGGGCTGGCGTGGATTGTGGGGCACGAGGTGCTCGTCGACGGTCACGGTGAGCGTGGCGACCTCGCCCGCCTTGGCCTGGGCGACGTCGGGTGCGTTGCGCCGGTCGATCACGGCGAAGGGCAGGTGCCACAGCAGGTCGACGACCAGTGGGCCTGCAAGTTTCTCCACGAGCTTGCCCAGCCGCGGTCCGATTCCGGGCAGCGAGGTGACCTGGGCAAAGAGGGGCGTGAGGCTCTGCGGGCGCATGGTTGGTAGGCTTCGAGGCCGCGTGACTTCGCCATCGCCGCCGCCTATATGCTACGCCCCTTTTCGGGCCGGACCTTGGGGAAAAGGACCTGGGGAAAACATGTCGAGGGCGGCGGACGAGGATATCGAGACGCGGCGGAAGCGGTTGCTCTATCGCAGCGTCTATCGCGGCAACAAGGAGAACGACATTCTCCTTGGCCAGTTCGCGCGCGCCCATGTCGGGAGCTTCGATGCGGCCGAGCTCGACCAGTACGAGCGCCTGCTCGCGGTCGGCGACAACGAAATCTACGACTGGATCAGCGGCAAGCTCGCGGTTCCCGCCGAACACGACACGCCCGTGGTGCGCAAGCTGCTGGCGTTCCGCGTGAGGTTCTAGTGTCTGCGCCGTTTGCCGATTTGCTGGCAGCGATTGCGCGCAAGGCCGGGCGGTGGACCGTCGCCGGCCTGCCCGAGGGCGCCGATGCGCTGGTGCTGGCCGAGCTCGCCCGCACGACCGGCGGCCAGGACATCCTGCACGTGGCGCGCGACGGCCAGCGGCTGGAGCGGCTGCAGGACGGGCTGCGGTTCTTCGCGCCCGACCGCGAGGTGCTGGTGTTCCCGGCCTGGGATTGCCTGCCCTACGACCGCCTGTCGCCGCATCCCGACATCGTGGCGGAGCGCCTCGAGACGCTGAGCCGGCTGGCTGCCCCAAAGAAGCCGGGCACGCCGGCGCGCATCGTCCTGGCGTCGGTGGGGGCGGCCCTGCAGCGCGTGCCGCCGCGCAGCCTCTATGCCGAAGCCGCCACGATCCTGCGCAAGGGGCAGACGATCGACGTCACCTGGCTGACGAAGTTCCTGGGCGAGAACGGCTACGGCCGTTCGGAGACCGTGATGGAGCCGGGCGAGTTCGCCGTGCGCGGCGGTCTGGTCGACCTGTTCCCGCCGGGAACGGCCGAGCCGCTGCGTCTCGACCTGTTCGGCGACACGCTGGAGGCAATCCGCTCCTTCGATCCGATGACGCAGCGCTCGACCGGCAGCCGCGACGAGGTCGTGCTGCTGCCGGTGAGCGAGGTGCTGCTGACCGAGGACGGCATCGCGCGGTTCCGCGGCGGTTACCGGGAACTGTTCGGCAACGTCGCGGGCGACGACGCGCTCTACGAGGCCGTGTCGGCCGGCCAGCGCCATGTCGGCGTCGAGCACTGGCTGCCGCTGTTCCACGACCACATGGAGACGCTGCTCGACTACTGCGCCGATGCCGTGGTCACTGCCGACCACGAGGCGAAGGAGGCGTTCGACGCCCGGCACGACCTGATCACCGACTACTACGATGCGCGCCTGAAGACCGGCACCAAGGGCGGCATGACGGGCGGGGCGGACTACAAGCCGGTCCCGCCGGAACGGCTCTACCTCAAGCCGTCCGAATGGGACCGGCTGCTCGAGGGCCGCACGTCGGCGCAGTTCACGACGTTCGACGCCGCCCCCGGCGCGCCCGACACGATCGATCTCGGCGGCAAGCGCCACGAGGGCTTCGCGCAGGCGCGCACCGCCCAGGGCGTGAACCTGTTCGACAAGGTGGCGGAGCACGTCAAGGCCGCCAACGCGGCCGGCCGGCGCGTCGTCATCGCGGGCTACACCGACGGCTCGACCGCCCGCCTGCAGCATCTGCTGCAGGAGCATGGCGCCACCACGCCGGTGCCGGTCGCCGACCTGGCGATGGCGCAGGGTCTGCCGCCCGGCGCCCTGGGGCTTGCCGTCTGGCCGCTGGAGCACGGTTTCGTGCTCGACGGGCTGGAGGTCATCGGCGAGGAGGACATCCTCGGCGACCGGCTGTCGCGCCCGGCCAAGAAGCGGCGACCCTCGGAGCGTTTCATCGCCGAGGCCTCGGCGCTCAGCGACGGCGACCTGGTCGTCCATCGCGAGCACGGCGTCGGCCGCTACGAAGGGCTGGTGACGCTCGAGATCCAGAACGCCCGGCACGATTGCCTGCGGCTCACCTACGAAGGCGGCGACAAGCTGTTCGTTCCGGTCGAGAATATCGACGTGCTGAGCCGTTACGGCGCGGCGGAGGAGGGCGCGGCGCTCGACCGGCTGGGCGGCGTCGCCTGGCAGTCGCGCAAGGCCAAGCTCAAGCAGCGCATCGCCGACATGGCCGACCGGCTGATCAAGATCGCGGCGGAGCGCGCGGTGCGGCGCGGCGAGACGCTGAGCCCGCCCGAGGGCCTCTACGAGGAATTCTGCGCGCGCTTCCCCTATGCCGAGACCGACGATCAGCTCCAGGCGATCTCCGATGTGGTCGAGGACCTGTCGTCGGGCAAGCCGATGGACCGGCTGATCTGCGGCGACGTCGGCTTCGGCAAGACCGAGGTCGCCCTGCGCGCGGCCTTCGTCGCGGCGCTCTCGGGCAAGCAGGTCGCGGTGATCGGGCCCACGACACTGCTCGCCCGCCAGCATCATCGGACCTTCGTCGAGCGCTTCCAGGGCATGCCCGTGCGCATCGGCCGCCTGTCGCGGCTGGTCGGAGCCAAGGAGGCGAAGGCCACCAAGGAGGCGATGAAGGAGGGCAATCTCGACATCGTCTGCGGCACGCATGCGCTGCTGGCCAAGAGCGTCGAATTCAAGGATCTCGGCCTCCTGATCGTCGACGAGGAGCAGCATTTCGGCGTGGCGCACAAGGAGCGGCTGAAGGAGCTGCGCGCCGATGTTCATGTGCTGACGCTGACCGCCACGCCGATCCCGCGCACTCTGCAGCTGGCGCTCACCGGCGTGCGCGACATGAGCCTGATCGCCACGCCGCCGGTCGATCGCCTGGCCGTGCGCACCTTCGTCACGCCGTTCGACGGCGTGACCATCCGCGAGGCGCTGCTGCGCGAGCAGTTCCGCGGCGGCCAGAGCTTCTATGTCTGCCCGAGGATCGAGGACCTCGCCGCGGTCGCCGCCGAACTGCGCGAGCTGGTGCCGGAGATCCGGCTCGGCATGGCGCACGGCAGGCTGCCGCCGACGACGATCGAGAACACCATGCAGGATTTCGTCGACGGCAAGTTCGACGTGCTGCTGTCGACCAACATCGTCGAAAGCGGCCTCGACATCCGCAACGCCAACACCATGATCATCCATCGCGCCGACATGTTCGGCCTGGCGCAGCTCTACCAGCTTCGCGGCCGCATCGGCCGCGGCAAGATTCGCGCCTATGCCTATCTCACGGTGCCGCCGGGGCGGGCGCTGAACGAGGCGGCGGCCAAGCGGCTCGAGGTCATGCAGACCCTCGACACGCTGGGCGCCGGCTTCCAGCTCGCCAGCCACGATCTCGACATCCGCGGCGCCGGCAACCTTCTCGGCGAGGAGCAGTCGGGCCACATCCGCGAGGTCGGCATCGAGCTCTACCAGCAGCTTCTCGAGGAGGCCGTGGCGGCGGCGCGCGGCCGCTCGCAGGAGGCCGAGAAGGCCGAGTGGTCGCCGCAGATCAATCTCGGCATCCCGGTGCTCATCCCCGAGGAGTACGTCACCGACCTGTCGGTCCGCATGGGCCTCTACCGCCGCCTCGGCGGACTCACCGGCCAGGCCGAGATCGATTCCTTCGCGGCCGAGCTGGTCGACCGCTTCGGCAGGATGCCCGCCGAAGCGGAGTTCCTGCTGAACACGGTGGGGCTCAAGCTGCTCTGCCGCGCCGCCGGCGTGGGCAAGATCGATGCCGGCGAGAAGGCCGTGGTCTTCAGCTTCCACGACAACAAGTTCGAGAAGCCCGAGCGCCTGATCGGCTGGATCCAGAAGAACGCGCCGCTGGTGAAGCTCAGGCCCGACCACCGCGTGATCGTGCAACGCGTCTGGAAGGACGAGCGGCAGCGGCTTTCGGGCGTGACCTCGATCGTTTCCTCTTTGGCGAAGCTCGCCGCCTAGGTCCGGGCTTCTTCTTCGGCGCCAGGAGCGACTTGGCGGCCCGGTGGGCGCAGCGCAGCAGCCAGTCGCCGAGCCGGGTGTCGCCCGACGCCCGCGCCAGCGCCACGGCGCCAATGGCCAGCACGGCGACGGCCGTGGCGTCGGCGTCGAGGCCGCGACGCCGGCCTTTCGCGAGCTCGGCGATCACGGCGTGCAGGACGTTGGCGTAGGCGAGCCGGGCGGGCAGGGGCGCACGGGCAATGTCGCCCACGAGGGCCGCGAGGGTGCAGCCCCGGCCATTGGCGATCAGGTTCTCGCGGTCGAGATAGTCGTCGAGCACGGCGTCTGCCGCGCCGGCCCGGAGCTTCGGCAGCAGACCGTGCCCCATGCGTACGATCTCGGCGAACAGGTCGTCCTTGGACGTGAAATGCGCATAGAAGGAGCCGCGCGTCAGGCCGGCGGCCAGCATGATGTCGTCGATGTTGGTCCCGGCGTGCCCGCGCAGGCGGAAGAGGCGGGCGGCGTGTTCGGCGATTTCGGCCCGGATGGCGGCCTTGCGAGTGGCGCTGATCGGCATCGGAACCTCAATGTATGTCAGTCAACATATCATATGCTCACTGACATATCATGGGTTCAGGCGGTCGATTGCGCGGCGCTGGTTGCGGCGTCGCGCTCGGCGAGATTGAACACCTCGACGAAGGCCGACGGCGGCTGCGCGCCGGACACCGCGTACTTGCGGTTGACGATGAAGCAGGGGACGCCGTTGATGCCGAGCCGGCGGGCGTAGACGTCGGAGGCCACGACCTCCTGGCGGCCCTCGTCGCCCAGCAGGAAGCGCCGCGCGCGCGCCTCCTCGACGCCGGCCCGCACGGCGCATTCGACGACCGTGTCGAGGTCGCCGATGTCGAGCCCTTCCTCGAAGTAGGCCTTGAACAGTTCGCCGACGACCTCGTCCTGGCGCTCGACCTTGGCGCTCCAGTGAACGAGGCGGTGCGACAGCACGGTGTTGGGCGTGCGCCTGATGCGCGAGAACTGGAACTCGATGCCGGCCTCGCGGCCGCTCTCGGCGATCGCCTGGTAGATCTGCCGCGGCAGGTCGCCGCCGCCGAACTTGGCGCGGACATAGTCGTCGCGCGTCATGCCTTCGGCCGGCATGTCGGGGTTGAGCTGGAAGGGGCGCCAGGCGACCGCGATGTCGGTGCGGCCGCTCTGCATCAGGGCGCGCTCGAAGCGGCGCTTTCCGATGTAGCACCAGGGACAGATCGTATCGGAGACGATGTCGACGTAGATCATGCGGAAAGCTTACGCTTTTCGCGCCAGTGCAGGAAGAGAGCCGCGCCGGCCACGATCCCCAGCGTCACCGACGTGAGCCAGGCGGCGCTCGGCCAGCCGCCGGTGGCCACGAGGGCGCCGGTGATCGGCGGACCGAGCAGGCCGCCGATATTGGAGCCCTGCATCAGCAAGCCGGTCGAGGCGCCGACCAGATCGGGCCGCGGCGCATGGACCGGGATGGCGGTGAACAACGCTCCCGGCACGACGCCGATCACCGCCGAGTAGACGCCCGCCAGGACGAGGCGCAGCAGGTCGGGCACGCCGTCGACGAAGATGCCGGCGGCGCAGAAGGCCATCGTCACCGAGGCGATCACGATCAGGGCGACGCGCGGCACGCCATGGTGAAGCAGCCAGCCCGCCGACAGGTTGCCGCTCACGTTAACGACGGTGACCAGCGCGGTGACGATCGCCGCGGTCGACGTGGCAAAGCCCAGCCGCTCGACCTGCAGGGTGGGCAGGAAGCCCACGACCGCGAACCAGCAGCAGGCATAGGCGCCGAAGCAGAGGCCGATCGCCAGCGGGCCGCCGCTGCTGGCGACCTCGGCGATCTCCGCCAGCACCGGCCGTCGCCTCGCCGGCATCGGATCGAGTTCCCGGCGGGACAAGGTCTTCGCGAGAAGCCCCAGCAGCATCAGGCCCGATGCGGCGGCGGCCACCAGCCAGGCGATCCGCCAGGAGGTTCCCGGCAGCACCACGGCCGAGATCAGCATCATCGTGCCGGCGCCGGCCGGCATATAGGTGGTCCACAAAGCCATGACCAGGCGCTGGTCCCCGGGCCGCGCGATGCGCAGCAGCAGCGACGGGATGGCCACGGTGACGGCGATGAAGCCCAGGCCCTCGAACACGCGCGAGGCGAGGAGCTGGCCAACGTCGGCCACGAACGCGCCGGCGAGGCTTGCGACGAGGCAGAGCGCCGTGCCCAACACGACGAGGCGGCGATGGCCGAACCGGTCCGCGGTCAGGGCGATCGCCATGCCACCCACCGCGGTCATCAGGTTGATGGTCGAGAGCAGCCAGCCGGCCTGGCGCAGGCTGGCGCCGAGTTCCTCGCGGATCGAGGGCAGGGCGGGCGGCACCTTGCCGACGTGGAATGCGGCGACGATTCCCGCCACGACCAGCAGGCCGATCAACCCCCAGGGAGTACGCGCCATGTTTCCTCCGGACGGGTCGCTCGCCTATAAGGCCGGCATGAAACAGTGGAGCGACCGGCATGTCCAAGCGATTCGACCTTAGCGGCAAGGTGGCCCTCGTCACCGGCGCATCGTCGGGACTGGGCGTGCACTTCGCGCGAACGCTGGCCTCGGCCGGCGCCTCGGTCGCCGTTGCCGCGCGCCGCGCCGACCGCCTCGCCTCCCTTCAGGCGGAACTGGCGCAGGCGGGCGCGAAGTCGGCGGCCGTCGACCTCGACGTGCAGTCGGCGGATTCGATCGCGGCGGCGTTCGACGCTACCGAGCGGGCGCTGGGGCCGCTCGACATCCTGGTCAACAACGCGGGCATTTCGATCGTGAAGCCGGCGCTCGAGATGCCCGAGGCGGACTGGGACTCGGTGGTCGACACCAACCTGCGCGGCGCCTGGCTGATGACGCAGACGGCGGCCAAGCGCTGGGTGGCGGCCAAGCGACCCGGCTCGATCGTCAACATCGCCTCGATCCTGGGATTGCGGACGATCGGGCATGTGGCGCCCTACAACGCCTCCAAGGCAGGGCTCATCCACCTCACACGCGCGCTCGCCATGGAGTGGGCGCGCTACCAGATCCGCGTCAACGCTATCTGCCCGGGCTACATCGAGACCGAGATGAACAGCGCCTTCTGGAAGACGCCGGCCGGCCAGCGCCTGATCGACCGCATCCCGCAGCGGCGCATCGGCCAGCCCGAGCATCTCGACGGCGCGCTGCTGCTGCTCGCCTCGGAGGCAGGCAGCTTCATGACGGGCAGCATCCTCACCGTCGACGGCGGCCACACGGTGAATTCACTCTAGGATGGTCACGAGCGACAGCTTCGCCGAGTTCCTGCGCGAGCAGCTCGCGCCGCTCGGCCGCGTCGCGATGCGGCGCATGTTCGGCAAGACCGGCGTGTTCTGCGACGGCCTCATGTTCGGAATGGTAGCGGACAACACGCTCTACTTCCGGGTCGACGACGGCAACCGCGAGGCGTTCGAGGAAGCCCGGGCCTTTCCACCGCTCACCTACGAGAAGAAGGGCGCCACCATAGACCTTTCCTTCTGGCGCGTGCCGGAGCGGCTGTTCGACGAACCCGACGAGCTGCTCGCGTGGGCCCGGCTGGCACTGGCGGCGGCGCGTCGGGTCTCGGCGAGGAGGGGGCGGCAGGCGCCGGGGCTCACCAGCCGTTGATGCGGTCGTAGACGTCGACGACCGTCCTGCCGCCGTCGAGGTCGCTGTCGACGACATAGTAGCGGTCGTAGGCGGCGGCGGTGATGCAGGCGTGGTTGGGAAGGATGCGCACGCGCGACCCCACCGGCAGGTTGCCGTAGGGCAGCGGATCGTCGGCGGCGACGAAGCCGTGCTCCTGCGAGCACTCGACCACCGCCATGCCGCGCGCCGGCGGATCGGCGATGGTGCCGTAGCCGACCTTGGGCTGGAACTCCTGGGCGCTGATGTCCTTGGAGAGGGCCAGCGCGCCGGCGTCGACCAGCATCTGGTTGCGGTGCGGGTAGTGACCGATCACCGAGGCCAGCACCGAGAGCGCGATGTCGCCGGCGCCGCACGAGCCGATGAACTCCTGGTCGAGGTCGTTGAAGACGTAGACGCCGGGCCGCATCTCGGTGATGCCGGTGAAGTCGCGCGAATGCATGGCGGTCGGGGTCGAGCCGCCGGAGACGATGGGGCAGGGGATGCCGGCGGCGCGCAGCTTCTCCGCCGCGCCGACGATCGCCTGCCGCTCCTGCTCGGCGACCGCCGCGATGCCGTCGGGCGTGCTCTGGTGGTAGGAGTGGCCGGCGTGGGTCATGACGCCGGCGAGCTCGATTCCCGGCGCCTCGTGCAGGACGCGGGCGATATCGAGCAGGCCGGGCAGCGCGGGCCACGGCAGGCCGGCACGACCGCCGCCGCTGTCGATCTCGATGAACACCGAGAAGCGGTCGCCGTCCGTCGCCGCCGCCGCGATCGCCCTGGCGACGGCAAGATTGTCGGTGACGATTCGCAGATTGATGCCGCGGCGCCGAAGCTCCGTCACGGCTGCGAGCTTGGCCGGCACGATTCCGACGCCGTACAGTATGTCCTTGAAGCCGCCGTCGGCGAAATGGCGCGCCTCGGCGAGCGTCGACACGGTGATTCGGCCGTCATGTCCTTCGACGGCCATGCGTCCGACCTCGACCGACTTCGCTGTCTTGAGATGCGGCCGCAGCATGACGCCCGCGTTACGCAGCCGATCGCTCATGCGCTTGAGGTTGCGGCGCAGGATTGCCCGGTCGAGAATGAGCGCGGGCGTCGGCAGGTCGTCGATCGTCTGGATGGCCATAACAGCGATGCTAGCATGCCGATCGAAAACGAGCGCAAGTTTGTCCTGAGCGACGCGAACGGACTGGAAGCCGAGCTGGCTGCAACGGCAGGCATATCTCGGAACTTCCTGCGCCAGGCCTATCTCGACGCGCCGGGGCTGCGCATCCGCTCGATCGAGGCCGGGGGCCGGACCGACCACGTCTTCACCTACAAGCGCACGGTCGACGGACAGGTCGTCGAGATCGAGACGGCGCTCAGCGCCATCGACTTCCAGCGACTGTGGAGTCAGCGCAACGAGACCCTGCAGAAGGTGCGCTACACGTGGGACGAGGGGCATTTCCACTGGGACGTCGACTTCTTCAAGCGCGACGACGGCTCGACCTATTTTGCCATGGCCGAGGTCGAGATGCCCGAGCAGGAGCTGGAGCCGCCGCCGTTGCCGGCGCAGCTTGCGCGACATCTGCTGGGCGTCGCACCGGTCGGCGATCCGCGCTTCACGTCCAAGCGGCTGGCGGACCTGGAACATGCCGAGCGGCTGCTGGCCGACATCAGGCAGAAGGGGAGGATCGAGTGAAGATCGCAAAGATCGACAGCCACCCGATCAAGGTGCCGTTTACCTTCGGCGGCAAGCCGACCGGATACGGCGGACGCAACTGGACGACCAACGACATCCTGCTGGTCCGTGTCGAGACCGACACCGGTCTCGTCGGCCGGGGCGAGGCGTTCTGCTACGGTTGCATGGATGCGGTGCGGGCGGCGCTGCACGGCATGATCGCCCCGATCGCCGTGGGCCGCGATGCCGGCGACATCGCCCGCCTGTCGCGCGACCTGCAGCAGATGCTGCATCTCTTCGGGCGCTACGGCATCACCATCTTCGCCCTGTCCGGCCTCGACATCGCCCTGTGGGACATCGCGGGAAAGGCGGCGAACCTGCCGCTGCATCGCCTGCTGGGTGGCGCCGGGCGAGACCGCGTGCCGGCCTATGCCAGCCTGCTGAAATATCGCGACCCCGAACTCGTCGCCGCGCGGGTGAAGCAGGCGATCGGGCAGGGCTATCGCCACATCAAGCTGCACGAGACCGGCGAGGCCGAAGTGAAGGCGGCGCGGCTCGCGGCGGGTGACGACGTGCCGATCATGGTCGACACGAACTGCCCGTGGACGCCGGAAGAGGCGCGACTCATGACCTTGAAGCTCCGGCCCTACGACCTGCACTGGCTCGAGGAGCCGATCTTCCCGCCGGAGGATTTCTCGGCACTTGCGCGGCTGCGCGAGGGAACGGGCGTGGCGATGGCGGCGGGCGAGAACAACTGCACCGCCTTCCAGTTTCGCGAGATGTTTGCGGCCGGCGCCGTCGACTATGCCCAGCCGAGCGTCACCAAGGTGGGCGGCGTCACCGAGTTCCAGAAGGTCGCAGCGCTCGCCGATGCCGCCGGCGTGAGCCTGATGCCGCACTCGCCGTATTTCGGGCCGGGATTCCTTGCGACCCTGCAGCTCATGGCCGCGCGGGGCGAGCCCGGCGGCCTGGTCGAACGCTATCACATGGACCTGGAGGCCAGTCTCTATGGCGGTCTGGTGACGCCGGAGAAGGGGAACTTCGTCGTGCCGAGCGGCCCGGGCCTGGGCTGCGACCCGGACCCGGAGGTCATCAAGACCTACGCGGCCTGATCCGGGGCACGGTGACCAGCGGCCACGGGTCGGGGAACTGGCCGACCGGGCAGTCGATCAGCATCGGTCCGCCCCTGGCGATGCCGCGCGAGATCGCGGCGCCGAGCTCGTCGGGCGAGCCGACACGCATGGAATCGATGCCGAAGCTTTCGCCCAGCTTGACGAAGTCGGGGTTGCGGAGGTCGCTGGCGATCGTGCGGTTGTTGAACGACTGCTGCTGGATGCGCCTCACGTTGCCGAACGCGCCGTCGCTGAACACGACGGCGATGACGCCGATGCCGTGCTGCACGGCGGTTGCCATCTCCATCGCCGTGAACATGAAGCCGCCATCGCCGTTGATCGACACGACGGGCGTATCGGGCCTGGCGACCTTGGCGCCGAGCGAGGTGGCGTAGCCCCAGCCCAGCGTGCCCTGGTAGCCGGGTGACAGGAAGGTGCGCGGCTTGTAGGTCGGGTAGGCGAAGCGGGCAGCGTAGCCCATCTGCGTCAACTCATCGACCAGGATGCCGTCTTCCGGCAGCGCCTTGCGGATCGCCTCGAGATAGCCGATCTGCGGCGCCAGCAGGTCGCGGACCTTCCTGTCCGCCTCGCCTTTGATCGCGGCCACATGCTCGGCCCTGCCGTTGCGTTTGATGTTGTGCCTGCCGAGCCTCTCGGCCAGCGCCCCCAGCGTCGCAACGGCGTCGCCCACGATGCCGATCTCCGGCTTGCGCTGGCGGTCGAGCTCCTCGCCATCGATGTCGATGCGGACGATCTTCAGCGTGTCGTCGATGCCCCAGTTCTGCTGCTGCGGCTGCAGGCGCGTCCCGACGGCAAGGACCACGTCGGCCTCGCCCCAGAAGCGGTAGCCGGCCGGCATGGTCACCGAGAGCCGCTGTCGTCCGTCGATCACGCCCTGGCCCATCCGGCCCGTCATCACGGGCGCGTCGAGCATCTCGGCGATGCGAAGAAGGTGCTCGCCGGCTCCCTGCGCCCCGCCGCCGACGACGATCAGCGGCCGCTCGGCGGCGCCCAGCAGCTTCGCGGCCCGCTCGACGGCATCCTCGTCGACGGGACAAGGATCGGCTTCGGCAGGTTTCGCGATCATTTCGACGGGCGCACGGCGCGCCCAGGTGTCCATCGCGCATTCCAGAGCCACCGGCCGCCGCCGGCCGGAGAGCAGGCGACGGAACGCTTCGTTGACCAGCGCCGGCGCGGCGGCCGGCGACGGGATGCGGTCGGCCCATTTGGTGAGACCGCGCATGATCGCGAGCTGGTCGGGCAGTTCGTGCAGCAGGCCGACGTTGCGCCCGATCATGGCCTGCTGGATCTGACCGGTGAGGGCCAGCACCGGCGCATTCACGGCATAGGCCGTCGACAGCGCCGCCGTCGTGTTGAGGAACCCGGGCCCCGGCACGACGACGTAGGCCGACGGCTTTCCAGCAGCCATGGCGTAGCCCAGCGCCATGTAGGCGCAGGCCTGCTCGTGGCGTGCGTGGACCGGACGGATCGCATTGGTGCGATCGTAAAGGGCGTCGAAGAACGCATCGTTCTGGACGCCGGGGAGGCAGAAGATCGTGTCGATGCCGTTCACTTCCAGCATCGACACGACGGCCTGAGCAGTCGTCAGGGGCGCGGCACTGAGAATTTGCATGCGCTCATTCTATACATCCTCTCGATGCCGCGATAATCGGCGCGAGCGGTGCTTATCCCGAGCCATCATTGCGGGGCAGGGAGGCGGCACAGGTTTTCGGTCGCACCGGTCTTGCCACTGCCACCCAAATATCTGAAAAAAGCCCCGGTATTGGTTACTTTCGCCTATCGAGAGCGGCGGGCAGTGGGGGCCTCCGCGATGGCACGAGGAAAGGCCATGTGGGGTTTGGAGCGTTGTGTCGCGCTGCGCGTCGTCGCCTGCACCGCCGGCTTTCTGGCGTTGTGCCCGGCCGCCGTCGCGCCAGCGTCTGCCCAGCAGCCGCGGCCGACGCAGGGCCAAACCCAGGGGCAAGGGCAAGGCCAGGCGAAACCGCCGGCCGGCAAGCCGGGTGAGCCCAAGCCGGCCGATATCTGCTACGGCCTGACCGGCGCGAGCGCCGCGGTCAAGGTCGAGGCCTGCACCGAGGCGATCACCAAGGGCAGCCTGGCTGGCGGCGCGCTGGCGCTCGCCTATCTCAACCGCGGGCTGGCCGAGAGTGGGCCGGGCAGCGACAAGCGCGCCAAGGCCGACTTCCGCGACGCCATCAAGGTCTTCAACGAGGCGATCATGGCATCGCCGCTCAACCCGCAGCTCTACATCCAGCGCGGCGTCGTCTACCAGACGATCGGCGAAGCCGACCGGGCGATTATCGACTACAGCGATGCCATCCGCCTGGCGCCGCGCGACACGCTGCCGCTGATCAACCGCGGGGTCGTGCTCTACACGCGCAAGGACAACAACGAGGGCGCGATCGGCGATTTCAACGCGGCGCTCAAGATCAACGCGAAGGAGATCAGCGCCTACATCAACCGCGGCATCGTCTATCGCAAGAAGGGCGACGTCGACAAGGCGATCGCCGACTTCACGACGGCCATCAAGCTGCTCCCCGAGAAGCTCCAGCCGGTCCAGGTCAAGGTGGTGCCGGACTCGGTCACCAGCCAGCTTGCGACGGCGCAGCAGCAGGCCCAGGACAAGGCCAACCACTATGCGCTGCAGGGCGCCTTCGTCTATTTCCAGCGCGGCCTCTCGTACTACGACAAGACCGACTACAGCCGCGCCATCGCGGACTTCTCGGAGGCGATCCGGCTCAATCCGCGCGACGGCGCGCCATATGTCGGGCGCGGCGCCTCGTACATGTACAAGGACGAGCCGAAGCTGGCGATCGCCGACTTCAGCGAGGGCCTCAAGCTGGCGCCCGGCCAGGCGTTCGCCCACATGCAGCGCGGCATCGCCTACCACCGCATCGGCGACGCCGACCATGCGCTCGCCCACATGCAGCGCGGCATCGCCTACCACCGCATCGGCGACGCCGACCATGCGCTCGAGGACTACACGCTCGCCCACGAGCTGACGCCCAAGGACCCGAGTCCGCTCGTCAACCGCGGCATCGTCTTCTACACGAAGAAGGGCAGGTTCGACGACGCCATCGCCGACTTCGACGCCGCCCTGAAGCTCAATCCCAAGGAAATCAACGCCCTGATCAACCGCGGGGTGACGTGGCGGCAGAAGAACGATCCCGACCGCGCGATTACGGATTTCACCGAGGCGATCCGCCTCGGCCTGCAGACCGCCGACATCCTGCGTCTGACGAAGAAGACCGGCGCCGCGCCCGATCCCGAGGTCGCACAGACGGCCGACCAGGTGGCCAACGGCTACTACCAGCGCGGCATGGCGCTGATCGACAAGCAGGAATACGAGGCGGCGGTGAAGGATTTCGAGTCCGCGCTGCAGATCAACGAAAAGGAGCCGCGCGCCTATGTGGGGCGCGGCGCCGCCCATCTGAAGATGGACAAGACCGAGCAGGCGGTGGCCGATCTCGACCAGGCGATCAAGCTGGCGCCGGGCATGGCGTTCGCCTATTTCGAACGCGGCGCCGCCTACCATCGCATCGACAACTACGACAATGCGATCGCCGACTACAGCGAGTCGATCAGGATCGATCCCAAGGAACCGCTGGCCTATATCAACCGCGGCATGGCGCTGATCTTCAAGGAGAAGGTCGACGACGCGATCGCCGACTTCGACCGCGCCCTCAAGCTCAGCCCCGACGACATCAACGCCCTGATCCAGCGCGGCTTCGCCTATGGCCTGAAGAAGGACTACCCGCGCGCCCTGGCCGACATCGACGATGCGCTGCGCCTGTCGCCCGGCAACCCGACGGCGCTGTACTATCGCGCCCAGGTGCTGGCCTTTCGCGGCGACGCAGGCCGCGCCATCGAAGACTATGGAGATGCGCTCAAGACCGACACCAAGAACCCGCGCATCTATGCGAGCCGCGCCAACCTCTACAGCAATCTCGGCGAGTTCGACAATGCGATCGAGGATCTCAACCAGGCGATCAGGCTCAGGCCGCGCGATCCCAACCAGTACCTGAACCGCGGCATCGCCTATTTCAGCCTCGGCAACTATGCCAAGGCGATCGCCGACTACAACGAGGCGATCAAGCTCGATTCGAAGATGGTGCCGGCGCGCAACAACCGCTGCCTCAGCCGTGCTCTGGTCGGCAATTTCGACGGCGCGATCAGGGACTGCGAGGCGGCGGCGCGGCTCGAGCCCGGCGATCCGTACACCCACGACAATCTCGGGCTGATCTACCTGAAGCAGGGCGACTACGACAAGGCGATCGCCGAGTACAACAAGTCGCTGCAACTCGCCCCCGACCGCGCCCGCGCGCTCTATGGCCGCGGCGTGGCGCGCTCGAAGAAGGGCGAAGGGCCGGCCGGCATCGCCGACATGAGCGCGGCGAGCGGAATCCAGCCCAACATCGCCGAGGAATTCAAGAAGTACGGCATCAACTGACGGCGTGGCGGATGGGGTGGGATTCGAACCCACGGTGGGCGTGAACCCACGCCGGTTTTCAAGACCGGTGCCTTAAACCGCTCGGCCACCCATCCGCTGCATGGCGAGATGTCTCGCATCGCCATGGAGTTTGCAAGGTCAACCGCCACACGGGTATTGGTGCGCATGATCAGCCGCAGACTACTCCTCGCAGGCGCCGCCGCCGCATCGGTGCCGGCCTCCGCCCTGGCACAGGGCAGCGACGCCCGCTTCGCCGCGTGGCTGCAGGGCGTGCGCCAGGAGGCGGCGCGGGCCGGCGTCGATGCCGGGACCCTCGATGCCGCGCTCGCCGGCGTTCAGGAGATTCCCCGCGTGCTCGAACTCGCGCGCAACCAGCCCGAATTCAAGATGACCTGGGATCGCTACTCCGAGCTCGTCGTCTCGAACGAACGCGTGACGCGCGGCCGCGCCCTGCTTGCCGAGAACAGGGCGGCGATCGACCGCTTTGCGGTGCCGGCAGGCGTGCCGTCGTCGATTGTCGCCGCGCTCTGGGGCATCGAGAGCAACTACGGCACGCGGCTCGGGGACTTCGAGGTCGTGCCGGCCCTGGCGACGCTGGCGTTCAACGGCTTCCGGGCGCAGTTCTTCCGCGGCCAGCTCATTGCGGCCCTGAAGATCCTGTCGCAGGGCCACATCGGTCTGCACGCCATGATGGGGTCGTGGGCGGGCGCCATGGGGCAATGCCAGTTCATCCCGACGAGCTTCCTCGCCTATGCCGCCGACGGTGACGGCGACGGCCGCAAGGACATCTGGACCAACCGGCTCGATGTCTTCGCCTCGATCGTGAACTATCTGCACAAGGTCGGCTGGCGGCCCGGCCTGCGCTGGGGCGACGAAGTGGCCGCGGGAACGCCGGCCGGCGCCGGCGGCCGCATCGTCCGGCCGGCCGGGGCGGGTGGACCGGCCTACCGTACGACCGCCAACTTCCAGGCCATCCTGCGCTGGAACCAGTCGGACTTCTTCGCGCTCGCCGTCGGGCTGCTGTCGGACCGCATCGCGGCGTAGGAGGCGGATGGCCTGCTCCTCCTTATTTTGCGCAAGATGATGTATGATACGGCAATCATGCCGCTAGAGTTGGTAAGTCCGCGCCAGGCCGCCGTTCAGCTTATCCGCCTCTGCAGCGCAGCGGCTCTCGCGGCGGGCCTGGCGGCGTGCGGCTCGACGTCCGGCGGGAAAGGCGGCGTGGCCCAGCGCGGCACCTACAAGATCGGCGCGCCCTACAAGATCGACGGCGTCACCTACACGCCGCAGGAGACCTTCAGCCTCGTCGAGACCGGGGTGGCGTCGTGGTATGGCCCGGGCTTCCACGGCAAGTCGACGGCCAACGGCGAGCGCTACGACCAGAAGGATCGGACGGCGGCCCATCGCACGCTTCAGATGCCCTCGATCGTGCGCGTGACCAATCTCGACAACGGCCTCTCCACCGTCGTTCGGGTCAACGACCGCGGTCCGTTCGCCCGCAGCAGGGTGATCGACCTGTCGCGGACCGCCGCCCAGGAGATCGACATGATCGGCCGCGGCACGGCGCGCGTGCGGATCGAGCAGCTGCAGACCGAAAGCCAGACGGTGAAGGAGGTCGCCCTCAACGGTGGCGGGCCGGCCGAGCAGCAGCAGGCTCTGGCACAGCTCGCATCGGGTCGACGGGGCATGCCCGGCGCTCCGCCGGCGCCGACCCAGGTCACGGCCGTCGCCCAGGCGACGGCGGCACCCCCGCCCACGGCGGTCCAGGCCGGTTGGCCGAGCAATCCGCGGACTCCGGCGGTGGCGGCCGGCAATGGCGGCGGGCCGACGGTGGCGTCGCTGGCATCGGCGCCGGTTGCGTCGGCGGGCGGAGGGTACTACGTGCAGGTCGGTGCGTTCTCGACCGTCGACAAGGCCGAGCGTCAGCGCAGCGCGGTGCGCAGCTACGGCGCCTCCGAGGTTTCCCAGGCTTCGGCCGGCGGGCGCGACGTCTATCGCGTCAGGCTGGGGCCCTATACCACCACCGATGCCGCCGGCATTGTCGCCGACCGGCTGAAGCGTTCAGGCTATGGTGATGCCCGTGTCGTGGCTGACTGATCTCTCGCGCATCCTTGCGCTTTTCGTCGCTCTGGCCGTCCTGCCGGTTGCCGGATATGCCCAGCAGCAGGACTCGCCGCGGCGGCAGACCCAACCGCAAAAGCCGCCGGCCAAGCCGCGACAGTCCACGGCAAAGCCCGCAGCACCGCCCGCCGCGGCGAAGACCGAGTCGCTGCCGCCGTCCCAGGTCGGCATCGGAACGCTGGCACGGCACGCTTTCATGGTCGATCCGCAGACCTCGACGGTGCTGCTGTACAAGGACGCCGACACGCCGATGCCGCCGTCGTCGATGTCCAAGATGATGACGATCTACATTCTCTTCGAGGAGCTGGCTGCCGGTCGCCTCAAGCTCGACACGCGTTTCCGCGTGAGCGAACGGGCACGCAACATGGGCGGCTCGCGCATGTTCCTGGAGCTGGGCAGCGAGGTCACGATCGAGGATCTCATCAAGGGCATCATCGTGCTCTCGGGCAACGACGCCTGTGTCGTGGTGGCCGAGGGCCTCGCCGGAACCGAGGAGAGCTTCGCCGAGCGCATGACCAAGCGCGGCCGCGAACTCGGCATGACCAAGACGGTGTTCAAGAATTCGTCGGGTTGGCCGGCCGAAGGCCAGTATACGACCGCGCGCGACCTTGCCGTGCTCGCCTGGCGCACGATCGACGACTACCCGAAGTACTATCGCTACTATTCGGAAGTGAACTGGACCTACAACAACATCCGCCAGGAAAACCGCAACCGCCTGCTCAAGATCACGCCGGGTACCGACGGTCTCAAGACCGGCCACACCGAAGAGGGCGGCTACGGCCAGACGACATCGGCAGTGCGCGACGGCCGGCGCCTGATCCTGGTGGTCAACGGCCTTGCGTCGATGGCCGAGCGCGCCCAGGAGACCTCGCGCCTGATGGAGTGGGGCTACCGCGAATCGGCCAATACCACGGTGTTCCGCGCCGGCGACACGGTCGTCGAGGCGCCGGTGTGGCTCGGCGCGCAGGACAAGGTGCCGCTGGTCATCCCGCGGCCGGTCCAGATCACCGCGCCGACCGGCCAGACGGTGACGCCGCGCGTGGTCGCGCGGTTCGAAGGACCGCTGCCGGCTCCGGTGGTCAAGGGAACCAAGGTGGGCACGGCCGCGGTCACCCTGCCGGACGGACGCGTCGTCGAATATCCGCTCGAAACGGGCGCTGCCGTGCCGCGCATGGGCGTAATCGGTCGCGTCACCGCTCTCATCCAACACTACCTGTTCGGCTGGCTGTCGTGAACGGCGGCGGGCGGGGCCGCTTCATCACGCTGGAAGGCGGCGAGGGGGCGGGGAAGTCGACCCAGGTTGCCCGCCTCAAGGCGTGGCTCGAAGGGCGCGGCCACAGGGTCGTGGCGACGCGCGAACCGGGCGGCGCACCGGGCGCTGAAATGATCCGCAAGCTGCTTGTCGAAGGGCCGGTCGAACGCTGGGACGGCCTGACCGAGGCGTTGCTTCATTTCGCGGCCCGCCGCGAGCACCTGCGCTCGACCGTCTGGCCGGCCCTCGGCGGCGGCGCCTGGGTGGTGAGCGACCGCTTTGCCGATTCGACGATGGCCTACCAAGGATACGGCCACGGTACCGATCGCGCGATGCTGCGCGCGCTCTACGACATCGCTGTCGGCGATTTCCGCCCCGATCTCACGCTCGTCCTCGATCTGCCGGTCGACGTCGGACTGGCGCGCGCGACGGCGCGGCGCGGAACGGAAACGCGCTACGAGTCGCTGCCGGTCGCCTTCCATGAGCGGGTGCGGGCGGGCTTCCTCGAGATGGCATCGGCCGATCCCGCGCGATTCGTCGTGATCGACGCCAGCGGTGCGATCGAGGTCACGGCCGCCGCGATCAGCGATGCGGTCGACAGGCGTCTGAAGGCCTGAGGCGATGGCCCGTGGCAAGACACCTTCCGATCCGGCCGAGCTCGAGAAGCTCGAATGGCCCTACGATTGGCCGCCGCCGTGGCGCAACGACCGGCTGGTCGGTCATGACGCCGCCGAGAAGACCCTGCTCGCGGCCAAGCAGGGCGGCCGGCTACACCATGCCTGGCTGCTGACCGGGCCGCGCGGCATCGGCAAGGCGACGCTCGCCTGGAAGTTCGCGCGCTACCTGCTGGCTGGCCAGGGCGAGGCCGGGCTGTTCGGCGGCGCGCCGGAAGGCCTCGACGTCGCGGCCGATGCGCCCGGGCGGGCGCTGATCGACGCGCGCTCGCATCCCGACCTGTTCCACCTGCGCCGCTCGCTCAATCAGGACACCGGACGCATCCGCGCCGAGATCGCCGTCGACGACGTTCGCGGCCTCAGCGCCTTCATGCACATGACGCCGGCGATGGGCAAGGCGCGCGTGGCGATCGTCGATTCGGCCGACGAGATGAACCGCAACAGCGCCAACGCCGTCCTCAAGGTCCTCGAGGAGCCGCCGCCCAACGCCGTGCTGCTGATCGTGGCGCATGCACCGGGCCGGCTGCTGCCCACCATCCGGTCGCGCTGCCGACGCCTGGCGTTGCAGCCGCTCGGCGACGACACCGTGGTGGCGCTGCTCGGCGACTACGCGCCGGACACCAAATCCGACGAGAGGAGGGCGCTGGCGCGCCTCGCCGAAGGCAGCATCGGCCGGGCGCTCGAGCTCGCGCGTGCGGGCAGCCTCGACCTCTACCGCGAGATGGTCGACGTGCTGTCAACCCTGCCCGATCTCGACATGCCGCGCCTGCACGGCTTCGCCGAGCGCTTCTCGCGCCGCGGCGAGGAGGCGAACGCCGACTGGCGCTCGCTCAACTACCTGTTCGACGGCTGGCTGAAGGGGCTGGCCCGCCAGGCCGCGCTTGCCGCGGAAGCTGCACCCGTCGTGCCGACGGAGAGCGGCCTGCAGGCGAGATTGCTCGCGGCAGCCGGCCTCGATCGCTGGATGACGGCGTCGGACGAGGTGGCGAGGCTCTTTTCAAGGGCCGACGCGGTCAATCTAGACCGCAAACAGACGGTCATGGGCAGCTTTCTGACGCTGCAGGCGGCAATGCGCTGAACGCCTTGATCGAGAGGGGGTGGCATGAGAAAAGGTCGCCCATGTTGTCCCGGTCCGACCTCAGAGACTCGCTGCCCTGCGAACGAATGCGGGGCTGAACGCGTTTGAGTCTCGTGCCCCGGGAAGGGGCGACCGTTCGGAGTTCAGTCATCATGTCGGGCCGCAGCACCTACTACGTCACCACGCCGATCTATTACGTGAACGACGTGCCCCATATCGGGCACGCGTACACGACGCTTGCCTGCGATGTCCTGGCGAGGTTCATGCGGCTCGACGGCCGCGATGTCCATTTCCTCACCGGCACCGACGAGCACGGCCAGAAGATCGAGACAGCCGCGGCGGCGGCCGGCCTGGCGCCGCAGGCCTTCACCGACAAGGTGAGCCAGTCGTTCCGCGACCTCGTCGCGAAGATGAACTACAGCCCGGACAACTTCATCCGCACCACGGAGAAGCGGCACTACGCGGCCTGCCAGGCGCTGTGGGAGAAGCTGGTTGCCTCGGGCGACATCTATCTCGGCAAGTATGCGGGCTGGTATTCGGTACGCGACGAAACCTACTTCGTCGAAGGCGAGACCGAGATCGGGCCGGACAAGACGCGCCGCGCGATCTCGACGGGCGCCGAAGTCACGTGGGTCGAGGAGCCGTCGTACTTCTTCAAGCTGTCGGCCTGGTCCGAGCGGCTGCTGGCCTTCTACGAGAAGAACCCGAGCTTCATCGGGCCGGACAGCCGCCGCAACGAGGTGATGAGCTTCGTGAAGGGCGGCCTGCAGGACCTCTCGGTCTCGCGCACCAGCTTCTCCTGGGGCGTGCCGGTGCCGGGCGATCCCAAGCACATCATGTACGTGTGGCTGGACGCACTCACCAACTACATCACCGAGTGCGGCTATCCCGACACCGGCAATCCGAACTGGAAGTACTGGCCGGCCGACCTGCACATGGTCGGCAAGGACATCATCCGCTTCCATTGCGTGTTCTGGCCGGCCTTCCTGATGTCGGCCGGCATCGAGCCGCCGCAGCGCGTCTTCGCGCACGGCTGGTGGACCAACGAGGGCCAGAAGATCTCGAAGTCGCTGGGCAATGCCATCGACCCCAACGAGCTCGTGGACACGTACGGGCTCGATCCCGTGCGCTACTTCCTGTTGCGCGAGGTGCCGTTCGGCAACGACGGCGACTTCCAGCGCCGCGCCCTGATCGGTCGCCTCAACGCCGACCTCGCCAACGCCTACGGCAACCTCTGCCAGCGCGTGCTGTCGATCGTCGCCAAGAACTGCGACAGCAAGGTTCCGGCCAAGGGGGCGTTGACGGAAGCCGACACGGCGCTGCTCGACCCCGCGCGGGGCCTGCTGGCGGCCGTCCGCGCCGAACTCGACGAGCAGGCCTTCCACAAGGCGCTGACCGCGATCTGGGAAGTCATCGCCGACGCCAACCGCTACGTCGATGCCCAGGCGCCCTGGGCGCTCGCCAAGACCGACCCGGCACGACGGGATACGGTGCTGTGGGTGCTGGCCGAGACGATCCGGCGCGTGACCCTGCTGGTGCAGCCCTTCATGCCCGACTCGACGGCCAAGATCCTCGACCAACTCGGCCTTGCGCCGGCCGACCGCGCCTTCTCGGGCTTCGACAGGGAACTGGTGCCGGGGACCATGCTGCCCAAGCCGCAGGGCGTGTTCCCACGCTATGTCGAGCCGGCGAAAGCCGCGAGCTGACATGCTGATCGACAGCCATTGCCATCTCGATTTCCCGGAGCTTGCGAGCGATGAGGCGGGCGTGCTGGAGCGCGCCCGGGCGGCGGGCGTCGCCGGCATGCTGACGATCGGCACGCGCCTCGACCAGTTCGAACGGGTCCGCGCCATCGCCGAGCGCCACGGCAACGTCTGGTGTTCGGTGGGCGTCCATCCGCACGAGGCGAAGGAGGAGGGGCAACGGACGCCCGACCGCCTCGTCGAGGCGACGCGCCATCCCAAGGTGATCGGGATCGGCGAGACCGGCCTCGATTTCTATTACGAGCACAGCCCGCGCGAGCAACAGACCGAGAGCTTCCGCGCCCACATCGCGGCGTCGCGCCAGACCGGCCTGCCGCTGATCGTGCACACCCGCGATGCCGATTCCGAAACCTGCGACATCCTCGAGGAAGAACACCGCAAGGGCGCCTTTCCCGGCCTGATCCACTGTTTCAGCTCGGGCCCCGAGGTCGCGCAGCGGGCGCTGGCGCTCGGGCTCTACATCTCGATCTCGGGCATCGTGACCTTCAAGGCGGCCGAAGGCCTGCGCGCCATCGTGCGCGACATCCCGCTGGACCGGCTGCTGGTCGAGACCGATGCGCCCTACCTGGCGCCGGTTCCCCGGCGCGGCAAGACCAACGAGCCGGCCTTCGTCGCCCACACGGCCGCCAAGATGGCGGAGCTGAAGGGGGTCGGCGTGGCGGAGCTCGAGGCTGCGACGACGGACAATTTCTTCCGGCTGTTCGCCAAGGCGGAGCGTTCCCTGTGCGGGTGACGATCCTGGGCTGCGGGACGTCGGGCGGCGTGCCCCGGCCGGGCGGCAAGGACGGGCAAGGGGAGTGGGGGGCGGCCGATCCCGGCGACAGCCGCAACCGCCGCCGCCGCTGCTCGATCCTGGTCCAGGATCGCGGCAAGACGATCCTGGTGGACACCTCGCCGGACGTCCGCGCCCAGCTTCTCGACGCGCGGGTCGAGCGCGTGGATGCCGTGCTGTGGAGCCACGAGCATGCCGACCAGGTCCACGGGATCGACGATCTGCGGCCATACGCCATCCGACAGGGCCGCATCGAATCGTGGTCCGACGAGCGCACGTTCGGAGTGCTCAGGCGGCGGTTCGCCTACTGTTTCGAGGCCGAGGGCGACGGCTTCTACAATCCGATCTACGAGCACAACATCATCAACGGGCCGTTCATGGCGGCCGGCATCGGCGTCGTGCCGTTCATGCAGGAGCACGGCAGCATCCCGTCGATCGGCTTCCGCTTCGGGGGCATCGCCTATGCCAACGACGTGGTCGAGCTGCCGGAGGCCGCCTTCGGCGTCCTGAAAGGGGTCGAGGTGTTGATCGTCGACGCCATGCGCTATCGCCCGCACCCCACGCATGCCCATCTCGACCGGGCGCTCCAGTGGATAGATCGGCTGAAGCCCGCCCGCGCGTTCTTGACCAACATGCATGTCGACATGGACTATGCCGAGGTCGACCGCGTGACGCCGGCCCATGTCCATCCATGTCATGATGGCTTGACGATCGAAATAGAAACATAAAAACAGATGGTTATGGCGAAAACCTCATGCGGTACATGACGTGAGACAAAAGGAGTCCGGTCGCCGCCTGTTCCTGGTCAGCGCTCTCGCGGGCTGTTGCCTGCCATTCTCGTCGAGCTTCGCCAACGAGCCCCTCAGCACCGGCGGCCTGACGTTCAAGGATTTCGGGACATCCGACAACGGGGCGAGCTTTTCGAGCGGCGACCAGATCGTCGGCGGCGGCTCCACGCAGAGCCAGAATTACTCGAAGGTCGTCGGCATCGACCGCGACGCCGGCGCCGTCCGGATCCGCTTCGGCTCCATAAGGGTCGAGATGCTGCTGCCTATGGGCTGGCAGGCGGTCGAGGACTGGGAGCGGGGCGTCGCCTACAGCCTCGACAAGCGCTACCGGGTCGTCGTGTGGCGCGTCGATTTCGCCTTCGAAGGCGTCAAGGACGCCGAGCACTACGCGGCGACCAAGTCGGGTTCCATCAAGGCCCGGCGGCCGGGCATCAAGGCCCAGGCGCGCAAGTTGGGCGACGGTACGTTCGTGATCGTCTACGAGAACGTGCCCAAGGGGCAAGGCGACAGCGGCCCACGGACGGTGTTCGACCTGGTGATGCCCGATCCCAACAACGCGAAGGTGGGCATCCTGCTGACGCTGGGCCTGCCGGCGAGCGATGCAGGGCGCGGATTGGCTCTCCTGGCACTCTTGAAGCAGAACATGCGTATAGAATGGTAGATAATTGAATAATATGTATTATATGAATTTGTCATAATATATATTATACGATAATCAGGAATGAGGCAAAATCAGTGAGTTCACGTCGCCCCACACCGGAATCGCTGCCTCGCGAACCGCTGCCGCGGCTGCTGGCCGTGATGGCCTGGCTGCGCGACCGCCGGCACGGCTGCCCGTGGGACATCGAGCAGACCTTCCGGACCATCGCGCCGTACACGATCGAGGAAGCCTACGAAGTCGCCGACGCCATCGAACGCGATGACATGCCAGCCCTCAAGGAAGAGCTGGGCGACCTGCTGCTGCAGGTCGTCTACCACGCCCAGATGGCCAGCGAGGCCAACGCCTTTGCCTTCGACGACGTGGCCGCAACCATCGCCGACAAGATGGTCGACCGCCATCCCCACGTCTTCGGTGACCTCGACATCAAGACCGCCGATGCCCAGACCATCTCCTGGGAGGCGCGGAAGGCTGCCGAGCGCGCTGCCAAACTGAACGACATGGCGCAGCCGGCGGGGACCCTGGATGGGGTTGCCCGGGCCCTCCCCGCCCTGATGCGGGCCGAGAAAATCCAGAAGCGGGCCGCCCGGGTCGGCTTCGACTGGGCTGAAACGGGACCCGTCATCGACAAGATCGAGGAGGAACTCGGCGAACTGCGGGCCGAGCTCGAGGCCGGCAAGATCGACCGGACGCGCCTCACCGACGAGCTGGGCGACGTGCTGTTCGCCGTGGCCAACCTGGCCCGCCATTGCAAGGTCGATCCCGAGGTGGCGCTGCGGGCGACCAACGACAAGTTCGAGCGGCGGTTCCGCCATATCGAGAAGCGACTTGGCGAACAGGGCCGCAAACCGGCCGATGCCACTTTGGAAGAAATGGAAGCGCTGTGGCAGGAAGCCAAGACGCGCGTCTAATCTTCCTCGGGCTGCAACTGCGGCAATTCCAGCGCGTCGAACACGGTGCGCACGTCGGCCAGGGCCTGCTGTGACGGGGCGCCGATGATCCCGGCATCTATTGGCTGAGCTGGACTGTAGTTTGTACCGTCAAATCGCACCGCGCCGCCACCCGCCTCAGCCAGCATCAGGGCTCCCGCCGCATGATCCCAAGGCTTGGTGCGCCGATAGATGCTGAAGCTCGCCCGGCCCGACAGGATTTCCAGATACTCGATGCCGGCACAGCGCAACGTCGACACGGGGCCCAGCCCGCGCCGCGAGACCGCCGGAAGCTGGCGATCGAATGCCTTGCGTATCCTGTAGCCGACGAAGCCCGAAGACGGTCCGGTCGATGGCGCTCCGATCACGGCGGAGCCGTCAAGAGTAACGCCCTGCCCCGCCAGCGCCATGGCCATCCGTCCGTTCGGGACATCGTATATCCAGCCGCCGATGGTCCGGCCACCAGCAACCAAAGCGACGATGATCGCAAAAGTGGCCTTGCCGGCCGCGAAGTTTGCCGTGCCATCCAGCGGATCGACGATCCAGCACATCTGCCCGGGGCGGTCGATCAGGTCGAGAAGGCCGGCATCATCCTCGACTGCTTCTTCGCCCACCACCGGCACACCCGGCAGGATATTCGCCAAGCCTGACGCCAGCCGCTGCTCCGAGGCGATGTCAGCTACGGTAACGAAGTCATTGGGCCGCTTCTGGCGGACGTCCTCTTTGGAGAGGTTGCGAAAGCGCGGCAGCAGCTCGGCGGCAGCCGTCTCGCGGATAAGGTCGGCTACTCGAAGCGAAGCGCCGTCGTCGAGCATCGGCCTCAGCCGACGACGCCGAAGAGGTCCTCTTCCTTCAGGATCACATGATCCTCGCCGCCGATCTTGACCTCGGTGCCCGACCACTTGCCGTAGATCACGGTGTCGCCGACCTTCACATCGAGCGCCTGCAGGCGGCCGTCCTCGAGGCGGCGGCCCTTGCCAACCGCGACGACCTTGCCCTGCATCGGCTTTTCCTGGGCCGTGTCCGGAATGATCAGACCACCCTTGGTGCGGGTCTCGGCGGTCACCGGCTTCAGCAGCAGTCGATCGTGCAAGGGCTTGAATTTCATGGGGTTTCCTTCGTCGCTGGATTGGGCCGCTTATAGGTAGGCGGCCGCCCGCGTGTCAACGCGCCTGCCGGCGCTCGAACTGGGCGGCGGCGGCTTCGTCGAGGGCCACGGTCAGCCAGGCGGTCTCGCCCTCGTCCCGGCGGCTGCGGACCTCGCCGTGCCGGTAGAGCCAGGCGATCGTCGCCCCGTCGGCCAGCGGAACGGAGACCTCGCGCGCCTCGCCCGCGGCGCCCAGGAAGGCCGCGATCGCCTCGAGGAGCTGGTCGACGCCCTCGCCCGTCAGCGCCGAGACCGGATACTGCCGGGCGCGCTCGGCGCCGGTCGCCGTCCGGTTTTCGAGCGCCCGCCGCACGTCCGACGGCAGCGCATCGACCTTGTTCAGCGCCTCGATGAGCGGCCGCCCCGCCCCTTCATCGAAGGCGCCCAGTTCGCGCAGCACGCCCTCGACGTCCGCCCGCTGCTGCTCGCTGTCGGGATGGGAGATGTCGCGCACGTGCACGATCAGGTCGGCCTCGATCACCTCTTCCAGGGTGGCGCGGAAGGCGGCGACCAGATGGGTCGGCAAGTCCGAGACGAAACCGACCGTGTCGGAGATCACGCAGTCCTTGCCGTTCGGCAGCTTGATCGAGCGCATAGTCGGATCGAGCGTTGCGAACAGCAGGTCCTTGGCCATGACGCCGGCGCCCGACAGGCGGTTGAACAGCGTCGACTTGCCGGCATTGGTGTAGCCGACCAGAGCCACCGTCGGCAGGCGTGCCTTCCTGCGGCCGGCGCGATTGACGGCGCGCGTCTTGCGCACGCCTTCGAGGTCGCGCTTGATCCGCACGATGCGCTCGCCGATCAGGCGGCGGTCGATCTCGATCTGAGATTCGCCGGGGCCGCCCAGGAAGCCGAAGCCGCCGCGCTGGCGCTCCAGGTGGGTCCAGGACCGGACGAGCCGGCCGCGCTGGTAGTCGAGGGCGGCCAGCTCGACCTGCAGCCGGCCTTCGTGGGTTCGCGCGCGCGCGCCGAAGATCTCGAGGATGAGACCCGTGCGGTCGATCACCTTGGCCTGCCAGGCCTTCTCGAGGTTGCGCTGCTGGACGGGCGTCAGCCTGTCGTCGACGACGACCAGGCCGATCCCCTGCTCCTCTACCGCCGCCTTGATCCGCTCGACGACGCCCTTGCCCAGCAGCGTCGCTGGCGTGACGCGGCGCAGCGGCGCCACCTGGGCGAGGCGGACGTCGAGGTCGATGGCGCGGGCGAGCCCCACCGCCTCTTCCAGCTTGGCTTCGCTGTCGCGTGCCTCGCTGCGCGGACCGGGCACGAACGGGCACACCACGGCGGCGACCGTCACCGGCCGCGCCGTCTCCATCGCCTTGCGTGTGCGCTTGTGCTGGTCGTCTTGTTCGAAGTCTTCGATCAAATCAGCCTGCGTCGGCTTTGTCCCCGTCGAACAGCTGCACCGGCGTGACCGGCATGATGGTCGAGATCGCATGCTTGTAGACAAGCTGCGAGTGCCCGTCGCGGCGCAGCAGCACCGAGAAATTGTCGAACCACGTGACGATGCCCTGCAGCTTCACGCCGTTCACGAGGAAGATCGTGACCGGAGTCTTGTTCTTCCGCAGGTGGTTCAGGAAGACGTCCTGAACGTTTTGTGCCTTTTCGCTCATGTTCTTGGCCTCTTGCTGGGCGGACGGCTTCCCGGGGGTCGCCGATTCAGGGGGGTACAGGGTCTCTCCCCGCTACCGAGTTGCCTCAAATATAGGGAACGTCTTGTTCAAAGCAATGCCACCAACTCATGACAATTACGCGCTCTCAACCGTGGCGGATGCTGCAGCAGGGCCGCAGACAAGGGCTCCGCGGCGCCCATCAGCACAGGCAAACACCCCGCAGCATGCGCGCACTGGAGGTCCGCAGGGGTGTCGCCCACCATCCACACGGTCTCGTCCGGGGCAATTCCCGTGCCGTCGAGGGCCATGAAGATGGGGTCCGGCGCCGGTTTGTCGCGCAGGGCGTCCTTCGCCCCGACCGCACGGGATATCCACCGGCCCCAGCCCAGGTGGTCGAGCTCGGCACGCAGATTGACGCCCACCTTGTTGCTCACGACCGCGACGTAGCAACCGAGGCCGTGGCAATGCGTGAGCAGCATGTCGGCACCCGGCAGCGGCTGCAGCCGCTCCAGATGGATGCGATGGAAGGTCTCGTAGAAGACCTTCTCCGCCTCGCCGGCCCGCGGACCGAACAGGCTGGGGAAGAGGTCGCGCAGCGAGCCGTGTGCGCGGTCCTGCACCTCGGCCGCCGTCCAGGGCGTGAGGCCCAGCGCCGTGAACGTATCATGATAGCACTCGACGATCGTCGGCCAGGTGTTGACGAGCGTGTTGTCCCAGTCGAACAGAACGGCGCGCGGCGGCTTGACCCCGGCGGGCAGGCTCACGTCACCGCCTCGCCCGCCTCCGAGAAGCGGACATATTCCTCGCGCAGACGCCGGGCCGTGGCGCCGACCTTGCCGTCGCCGACCTTGTCGCCGTCGATCTTCACCACCGGCGTCACGAATGACGTGGCGCTGGTGATGAAGGCTTCCTTCGCCTTCTTCGCCTCGGACAGGCTGAACGGACGCTCCACCAGCTTGAGCTGGAGCGAGTTGCAGATCGACTTCAGCGTCTGCCGCGTGATGCCGGCCAGGATGCCGTGATCCGTCTGTCGCGTGATGAGCTCGCCGTCGGCGGTGACGATCCAGGCATTGGTCGAGGCGCCCTCGGTGACGCAGCCCTTGTCGTCGACCAGCCAGGCCTCATAGGCGCCGCTTTCGCGCGCCGCCTGCTTGGCGAGCACGTTCGGCAGCAGCGCGACCGTCTTGATGTCGCAGCGCTCCCAGCGGATGTCGGGCATGCTCTTCACCGCGATGCCGGGCCCGGCGTCGGCTTCGATGTGCCTGGTCGCCTTGGTGGTCAGCACCAGCGCCGGCTTCACCGGCTTGGTCGGGAAGGCATGGTCGCGGCGCGCCACGCCGCGCGTCACCTGCATGTACACGAGCCCGTCGCGCAGGCGGTTGCGGCGCATCAGCTCGCGGATGATGAAGCCCAGAGTGTTGCGCGACACCGGCCAGCCGATGCGCAATTCCTTCAGCGAACGGTCAAGGCGGTCGATGTGCGGCCTCTCGTCGATCAGCTTGCCGTCGCGCACGCCCACAACTTCGTAGACGCCGTCGGCCAGCTGGTAGCCACGATCCTCGATGTGGACGCTCGCCTCGCGATGCTCGACGTAGCGACCGTTGACATAGGCATAACGCGCCATGACGCCCTCCTCCGGCCCTCAGCCCGTCGGCTCGGCGCCGTTGCGGTCGTCGGGCGAACTGCCGTGCAGGCCGAGCGACTTCAGCTTGCGATGCAGCGCCGAGCGCTCCATGCCGACGAAGGTCGCGGTCCTGGAAATGTTGCCGCCGAAGCGCGTCACCTGGGCGAGCAGGTACTCGCGCTCGAAAACCTCGCGCGCATCGCGCAGCGGCAGCTGCATGATCTCGCCGCCCTTCTCCCAGCGCAGCACGGACGGCGCGTCCTCGCTCACGTCGTTGGGCAGCACGTCGGCGCGAATCGGTGCGCCGCCCGACGGCGCCAGAATCAGCAGGCGCTCGATGACGTTGCGCAATTGACGGACGTTGCCCGGCCAGTCGTGGCCCTGCAGTGCGGCCAGCGTATCTTCGCCGATTGTACGCGCCGGCAGGCCGGTCGCGTCGGCGACGCGCCGCAGCAGGTCGGCGGCCAGCTCGGGGATGTCCTCGCGGCGCTCGCTGAGCGGCGGCACGCGCAGGGAGACCACGTTCAGCCGGTGGAAGAGTTCCTCGCGGAAGGTCCCGGCGGCGATCTCCTCCTGCAGGTTGCGCGCCGTCGAGGCGAGCACGCGCACATCGACTTCCACCTTGGTCTTGCCGCCGTCGCGGGCAAAGGATTGCTCCTGGAGGACGCGGGCGAGCCGGCTCTGCAGCGCCAGCGGCAGATCGGCGAACTCCTTCAGGAGCAGCGTGCCGCCATGGGCCATCTCGAAGGCACCGGAGACGCGCAGGGCATCTCCGTCGGTCTCGCCATCCGTGCCGAACAGCTCGATCTCGAGGCGCTCGGCGGGCAGGGTCGAGCAGTTGACCACGACGAACGGGCCGTCGGCCCGCTTGGAGCCCTGGTGGATCAGGCGCGCCACCGTTTCCTTGCCCGAGCCCGATGCGCCGCTGATCAGGACGCGGCTGCCGGTCGGCGCCACGCGCTCGATCTGGGCGCGGACATTGGCGGCGATGCTCGACGAGCCGACGAACGCCACCTCGCCGCCGGCCCGGCGGCGCAGCGCCACGTTCTCGCGCTTCAGGCGGTCGGCCTCGACGGCCCGGTCGACGACCAGCAGCAGGCGGTCGGCCTTGAACGGCTTCTCGACGAAGTCGTAGGCGCCGGTCTTGATGGCGGACACCGCCGTGTCGATGGTGCCATGGCCGCTGATCATCACGACGGGCACCGGCGGGTCCTCGCGGCGGATCACTTCCAGGAGCTGAAGGCCGTCGAGCTCGCTGCCCTGCAGCCAGACGTCGAGGATCACCAGCGCCGGCCGGCGTTGGCGCACGGCGTCGATCGCTTCGGTGCTGTTGTGGGCGCGACGGGCCGTATGGCCTTCATCCTCGAGGATGCCCGCGATCAGCGTGCAAATGTCGCGCTCGTCGTCGACGATCAGAATATCGTGGCCCATGTCACTTCAAACAGCCCGGCCTGCATCGCCGGGTCATTGTGCGGCCGCCGCATGCGGTCGGGCCGACGCGATTTCCTTCGCGTCCCGCCGAAATACCAGACTGATGCGCGCACCGCCACCCTCGCGATCTTCCAGCGCGAGAAATCCACCGTGATCTTCCATGATCTTCTTGACGATCGCGAGGCCCAGTCCCGTGCCCTTGCTGCGCGTCGTCATGTAAGGCTCCGTGAGGCGGTCGCGCCCTTCGGCAGGCAGCCCCTTGCCGTTGTCCTCGATGACGATCCGCACCGTGGCGCCGTCGTCGCTCAGCGTCAGCGCGATCTCGCCCGGCGGCGGCTCCTGGCCGGCCGCGGCCTCCCGGCCCTCGATGGCCTCCGCCGAATTCTTGAGGATGTTGGTCAGGACCTGCGCAACCTGGCGACGATCGCAGTTCAGCGCGACCGGCTCGGCCGGCAGATGCGAGACATAGCGGATGTCCGGATTGCCGTTGCGCTGCAGGAACAGCGCCTGCTGGCAGAGCTCCTTGGCGTCCTCCGGCTGCACGGTCGGGCGCGGCATGCGGGCAAACGAGGAGAATTCGTCGACCATGCGGCCGATGTCGCCGACCTGGCGGATGATCGTGTCGGTGCAGATCGAGAAGGTCTCGGGATCCTCCTTGATCTGCTTCAGGTAGCGCCGCTTCAATCGTTCGGCCGAGAGCTGGATCGGGGTCAGGGGATTCTTGATCTCATGCGCGATCCGGCGGGCAACGTCGCCCCACGCCGCCATGCGCTGCGCCGACATGAGATCGGTCACATCGTCGAACGTGACGACGATCCCCGCGTTCGACGCGGCACTGATGCGGACCAGCAGAATCTGCCGCGCGCCGCGCTGCAGGATCTCGACCTGCCCCTGGGTCGTGCGATCCGGCCGCTCGGCCGCCTGGGCAATCAGCGCCGCCAGCTCCGGCATGACCGCCGTCAGCGGCCGTCCGAGCACGCCGTCCTCGGGAAGGGCGAGAAGCTCCAGCGCCGAACGGTTGGAGCGCGTCACGACCCCTTCGCCATCGACGCTCAGCACGCCGGCCGAGACGCCGGCCAAGACCGCGTCGGTCAGCCGGCGGCGGGTGTCGAGTTCGGTGTTCGCATGCACCAGCTCGCCGCGCTGCTGCTCGATCTGGCTGGCCATGCGGTTGAACGAGCGTGCGAGCTGGCCCAGCTCGTCGTTGGGCGGCCCCTCCTCGACGCGTGCGCTGAGGTCGCCGCCGCGTACGCGTTCGGCCGCCTGCATCAGGCCGCCGATCGGTTCGGTGAGACGCGTGGCGACGAGGATCGCAAGCCATACCGACGCCAGCAGCATCAGGAACGCGATGGCACCGCAGATGAGGAAGATGATGAGCTGGCTGCGCTGCAGCGCGGATTCGATCTGCGAGTAGAACGTGCCGGCGAACTCGATGCTCTTGATGTAGTCGACGACCCGCAGGTCGACAGCATGGCCGGTGACCAGGAACAGCGGCTCGCCGGTGAAGAGCTGCATGATGAAGTATGCCCCGGTCGGCGATTCGATCTGGACCGGGCGAGCCTGGTTGACGGCCTGCCAGAGATACTGGGCCGGCGGGACCGGATCGGTCATGCCGGCCGCATCGGGGGCCTTGGCACGCGCGATGACGCCCTTGTCGGCGTCGATCAGCGTCGCCTCGATGATCGGCCGCCCTTCGATCAGGCGCGCGAGCATCGCCGACGTCGCGGCCTCGTCGCGCACGGCGTCGATGCCCTCGGCCTGCAGCGGTCCGGCAATGGCGGCGATGTCGTTCAGGATTTCCTGCTCACGCGCCCGCCGGACCGGCTCGCCGATGGCGCGCGCCGCCTCGAACGAGGCCTGCGACGGCTTCACGACGAAGTCGGTCAGGCTGATGACGAGCATCGACAGGATGATGGTGACGATGACGGTCGGCGTAATCGTGAAGACGCTGCACACCAGCACGAGGCGCATGTGCAGGCGCGAGCCCGCCGCGCCACGCCGCCGGTCGAGCCAGAGCTGGGTCAGGCGGACGGCCAGGACCGACACGAGCGCGATGGCGATGACCAGATCGGCCACCAGGAGGCCGGTCATCCAGCCGCGCGTCCCGAACGATTCCGGGACGAGGCCGGCAAGCCAGGCGTAGGTGGCGCCGCCGGCGAGGATCGCGAGCACGGCCAGGGACACGGCCGCGACGCGCCCGCTCAGGCCGCGAAGCACCGTGCTCATCGTGTCGCCTAAGCGTGAAACGCCCAGCGCAGCTGTCACCAAATCACCCGCCTCGGCGAATCTGCGGCGTGCGAACCACGGGGACGTCGAGGTCCTTGATCTTCTTGCGCAACGTATTGCGATTGAGCCCCAGGAGCCGGGCCGCACGCAACTGATTCCCGCGAGTAGCCCCCAGGGCCAGCGACAGGAGCGGCCGCTCGACCTCGGAAATGACACGATCGTACATGCCGTCCGGCGGCAGGCGGTCGCCGTGGGCGGCAAACATCGACTGCAAATGCCGGTCGACCGCATCGGCGAGCGAAAGATCGTCGGCCGCCTCGGCGGATGCCGCCGCCGGCTCGATGGCCGACATCGCGTCGGCCAACTCGGCCTCGATGGTCTCCACGCCGATCACCTCCTCGGAGTAGAGCGCCGAGAGGCGGCGGACGAGGTTGACCAGCTCGCGCACGTTGCCCGGCCAGCGATGCTGCTTCAGTCGCGCCATGGCCTCCGGCGACAGCACCTTGGTCGGCAGTCCGTCGGCAGTCGCCGCCTGCAGATAGTGGTTGGCGAGCTCGGGAATGTCGTCGAGCCGCTCGCGCAGCGGCGGCAGGCGGATCGGAACGACGTTCAACCGATAGAACAGGTCCTCGCGGAACAGGCCCTGCTGGATCAGCCGGCGCAAATCGCGGTGGGTCGCGGCGACGATTCGGACGTTGGCCTTGATCGGCGTGCGTCCGCCGACGGTCATGTACTCGCCTTCTTGCAGCACGCGCAGCAGGCGCGTCTGGGCTTCCGGCGGCATATCGCCGATCTCGTCGAGGAACAGGGTGCCGCCGGCTGCCTGCTCGAACTTACCGGCCGAGCGCTGAACCGCACCCGTGAAGGCGCCGCGTTCGTGGCCGAACAGCTCGCTCTCGATCAGCTCGCGAGGAATCGCCGCCATGTTGAGGGCGACGAACGGCCCCTTCCGCCGCTTGCCGTAATCGTGCAGCGCGCGCGCCACCAGTTCCTTGCCCGCCCCCGACTCGCCCGTGACCATGACCGTGAGGTCGGTCGACATGAGGCGGGCCAGTGCACGGTAGATTTCCTGCATGGCCGGCGAGCGGCCGATCAGCGGCAACCGCTCGCCCTCCTCGGGCGGCGCCGCCGCGCGCGGCATCGAAGCCGCCGGCGCCGACAGCGCCCGGTTGACCACCGAGATCAGCTCGTTGAGGTCGAACGGCTTGGGCAGGTATTCGAAGGCGCCGCGCTCGGTCGCGCGCACCGCCGTCAGCAGCGTCGACTGCGCGCTCATGACGATGATGCGCAGGTCGGGCCGCAGCTTCCTGATGCGGGGCACGAGATCGAGGCCGTTCTCGTCCGGCATGACGACGTCGGTGATGACGAGTTGCCCCTCGCCTTCCTGGACCCATTGCCACAAGGTTGCTGCAGCGCCCGTGCTGCGAACCGTGTGGCCCTGACGGCCCAGCGCCTGGTGGAGGACGGTCCGGATGGCGCGATCGTCGTCGGCGACGAGGATGGTCGTGCCGGAACTCATGGTACGGCCTGTGGAAACTGCAACGGCAACATGACTCTGAACGTTGTTCGGCCGGGCTCGCTGTCGAATTCGATCGCCCCGCCGTGGTCGTTGATGATCTTGGCGACCAATGCAAGACCGAGGCCGGTTCCGGTCGGCTTGTTGGTCACGAAGGCGTCAAAGAGGTGACCGCGGATCTCGTCGGAGACGCCGCGGCCGTTGTCGCGGACGGAAACGACCAGAGGGAGGTTCACCCTCGCCTGCTGTCCGGGCACTGCCAGCCTGAGGCCGTGCTTGTAGGCGGTCGAAAGCTCGATCTCCCGGTCGCCGTCGCCCGGCACCTCGCAGGCGTTCTTCACCAGGTTCAGGAAGACCTGGATGAGCTGGTCGCGATCTCCGTGCACGTCGGGCAGCGATGGATCGTAGGTCTCGACGAAACGCACGCCCTTGCCGAACCCGTTCTGCGACAGGCGCCGAACGTGGTTCAGGACCTGGTGGATGTTGATCGGCCCGCGCTCGATCGGCCGGCCGTCGGCAAAGGCCTCCATCCGGTCGACCAGCGCCACGATGCGGTCGGTTTCCTCGCAGATCAGCCCCGTCAGCTCGCGCTCGGAGTCGGGTACCGACTGCTCGAGGAGCTGGGCGGCGCCGCGGATGCCGGACAGCGGATTCTTCACTTCGTGGGCCAGCATGGCCGCCAGCGCGCTCACCGAACGGGCGGCGCTGCGGTGCGACATCTGGCGGTCGATGTTGCGGGCGATCGTCTGCTCGACCAGGGACACCGCCACCAGCCCGTCGCTGTCGACGATCGGCGACAGTCTCAGCGCGCAGAAGCGGTTGCCGATGCGCGGCGATGCGAGCGTCACGCCATTCTCGGCGACGGCGCCGCCCGTCATCGTGACCTGCTCCAGCAGGGAGAAGAGCGGCGTGTCGTCCGGCACGAACTCGGTCAGCGGGTGACCGACCAGCCGGGCGCGCCCGACGCCGAAGAACTGCTCGGCCGAAAGGTTGGCGTAGTGGATCATGCCGCCGGCGTCGACGACCACGACGGCTTCGGAGAGCGAATCGAGGATGGCCGACGGAAACTGGTCGCTCATGCCGTTCGGCCGTTTGAGAGGGCGCAACGACATCTAGGCGGCCTGTCGCTCGAGGGCCGGCAGAAAGAAGGATGCCAGCATCGCCCTCACCTTGTTCGCATCGGGCTCGCGGTTGACCGCCGCCCGGAAATCCGCCGAGGCCGGCAGCCCCTTGGAGTACCAGCCGAGATGCTTGCGGGCCATGCGGACGCCGGCGTCGAGGCCGTAGTGCTCGAGCATCGATTCGAAATGGGCGCGCACCGTCGCGTATTGTTCGCCGAGCGACGGGTCGGGCAGCCGTTCGCCCGTGCGCAGATAGTGGATCGCCTGATTGAGGAACCACGGCCGGCCGTAGGCGCCGCGACCGATCATCACGCCGTCGGCCTGGGATTGCTCCAGCGCCCGGTCGACCTTGTCGAGCGTGTCGATGTCGCCGTTGACGATCACCGGCAGTTTCGTCGCTGCCTTCACTTCGCCGACGAACGCCCAATCGGCGTGGCCATCGTAGAACTGGCAGCGCGTGCGTCCGTGCACCGTGAGCAGCCTGATGCCGCACTGCTCGGCGATCCGCGCCAGCGTCGGCGCATTGCGGTTGGTCGAATCCCACCCCGTGCGCATCTTGAGCGTCACCGGAATCTTCACCGCCTTCACGGTGGCCTCGAGGATCTTCGCGGCATGGACCTCGTCCCGCATCAGTGACGAGCCGGCGTGGCCGTTCACCACCTTCTTCACCGGGCAGCCGAAATTGATGTCGATGATGGCGGCGCCGCGATCCTCGTTGAGCCGCGCCGCCTCGGCCATCACCTCGGGCTCGCAGCCGGCGAGCTGCACCGCCATCGGGAATTCCTCCGGCGAGCCCTTGGCCATCAGCAGGGTCTTGCGGTTTTCCCGCACCATGGCGGCCGAAGCGATCATCTCCGAAACGACCAAACCGGCGCCGCCCTGTTTGACCATCCGGCGAAACGGCATGTCGGTGACGCCCGACATCGGGGCCAGGATCACGGGGTCCTCGATGCGGACGGGACCGATGTCGACAGGCTTGAGACGAGGTGCGCGTGTCATTCGTTTGATCAGTTTATAGGCATCTTGTGCAGTGCACAATAATTGGGCGAGCAATAGCGGGTCCGGCTGGCCGGCGCAAGGGCAGCCAGTGCCCAGGCTGCAAATCCAGTGTTATCTAGGGTTCGTGCCCACCTGTACTGTCCTCATCGTCGCCGCCGGCCGAGGCAGCCGCTTCGGCGGACCTCTGCCCAAGCAATATGCCCTTTTTAAGGGGCAGCCGGTCCTGCGCCGGACTGTGGCCGCTTTCCAGGCCAGCCCGGCAGTCGACCGTGTTCTGGTGGTGATCGGGCCTGGGGACGGCAGCCACTACGAGGCCGCAACGGCCGGGCTTGGCCTCCCGGCCCCCGTCGCCGGAGGGGCCAGTCGCCAGCAGTCGGTTCTCAACGGGCTCGAGGCCCTGGCTGCCATGCCGCCCGAGTATGTGGCCATTCACGACGCCGCCCGCCCCTTTGTCCGGTTGTCGGACATCGAGACCTGCCTCGCTGCAGCCTCGGCGTCAGGAACGGACGGCGCCGTGCTGGGGGTGCCGCTCGCCGATACCCTGAAGCGGGTCGACGACGACAAGGCCATCGCGGAGACCGTGCCGCGACGCGGCCTCTGGCGGGCGCAGACGCCTCAGATCTTCCGTTTCGCGCCCCTGCTCGCCGCGCATCGTGCCGCTGCCGCTCTGGGCACCGCCGAAGCGACGGCGCTCACCGACGATGCGGCCGTCGCGGAGCGTGCCGGCCTAAAGGTTGTCATGGTCGAAGGCAGCGAGGATAACCGCAAGATCACCACGTCCGACGACCTTCAGCCCAATTCCATGGAAACGCGCACCGCCCTCGGCTTCGACGTCCACGGCTTCGCCCCGGGCAGTGCCGTGATGCTGGGTGGCGTCGCGGTGCCGCACGGCCAGGCGCTCGCCGGCCATTCGGATGCCGACGTCGCGCTGCACGCGTTGACCGATGCCGTCCTGGGCACGATCGGCGCCGGCGACATCGGCAAGCACTTTCCTCCCTCCGATCCGCAATGGCGGGGCGTATCGTCGGACCGCTTCCTGCGTCACGCGGCCGAGCTGGTTGCCAGGCGCGGCGGCCGTATCCTTCATCTCGACGTCACCATCGTCTGCGAAGCCCCCAAGGTCGGGCCCCTTCGCGAGACGATGGTGCGGAGTATCGCCCGTATTGCCGGCGTGACACCCGATCGCGTGAGCGTGAAGGCGACCACCACGGAAGGGCTGGGCTTCACCGGCCGCCGCGAAGGCATCGCGGCGCAGGCTGTCGCCACCGTCGAACTACCGGGGAGCTGAGGCAGGCCAATGTTCGATCACGAGATGAGGGAAGTCGCGGAGCGGGTCCTGTTCACCTGCCGCAAGCGCGGCTTCAAGGTCGTCACGGCAGAGTCGTGCACCGGCGGCCTGATCGCGGCGACGCTGACGGCGATCGCCGGTTCGTCCAACGTCGTCGATCGCGCCTTCGTCACCTACTCCAACGAGGCCAAGCGCGAAATGCTGGGCGTGCCGTGGGACGCTCTCCTGGGCCATGGCGCCGTCAGCGAACCCGTGGCGCGGGCCATGGCGACCGGCGCCCTCGCCCGGTCGGAGGCGACGCTCGCGGTTTCGGTGACAGGCGTCGCCGGTCCCGGTGGCGGCTCGGCCGATAAGCCGGTCGGTCTCGTGCATTTCGGCGCGGCGCGGACCGGCTTCGAGACGATCGCAGAACGCCACGTCTTTCCCGGAGATCGCGACGGCATCCGCCGCGTCGCCGTGCTTACGGCACTGACGATGCTGGCGTCGCTGGCCGAGAGCTAGGCTCGCCGTAGAGCCGGGCGGCCCGCGCCTCGAAGGCCGACACCATGCGGCGCACGGCCTCGGCGAACAGGAGCTGCACGGTCTTCTGCAGGAGCAGCGAGCGGAAATCGAACTCCAGCTCGAAGTCGATCAGCGTGCCTTCGGCATGCGGCTGGAAGCTCCAGTGGCTCTTGAGCAGGCGGAACGGCCCCTCGATGCCGGTCGTGTCGATGCGCGGCCCGCCCGGATCGTCGGGCGTGCGCTCGACCCTCGACACGAACGTCTCGTGGAACGGCCCGAAGCCGATTGCCAGCTCGGCGATGTCCACGGTCGGGCTTTCGCGCCGGCGGATGCGTGCGGCATGGCACCAGGGCAGAAACTCGGGATAGCGCGCGACATCGGCGACCAGCTCGTAGAGCTGCATCGGCGGATAGATGACGACGCGGCGTTCGGCGTGACGGGTCGACAAGGGTGGATCAGCGCCCCAGTTGGGCGGCGCGAGCGGCCCTCAGCCGCGCGAAGTCGTCGCCGGCGTGGTAGCTCGAGCGCGTGAGCGGCGAGGCCGACACCATCAGGAACCCCTTGGCGCGCGCCATCTTTGCAAGTTCGTCGAACTCGGCCGGCGTCCAGAAACGATCGAGCGCGGCGTGCTTGGGCGTCGGCTGCAGGTACTGTCCGACGGTGAGGAAGTCGACATCGGCGGCGCGCAGGTCGTCCATCACCTGCAGGATCTCCTCACGGGTTTCTCCCAGGCCGACCATCAGGCCGGACTTGGTGAACATGGAGGGATCGATCTCCTTCACACGCGCGAGCAGCCGCAGCGACGTGAAGTAGCGCGCGCCGGGGCGGATCGTCGGATAGAGCCGCGGCACGGTCTCGAGATTGTGGTTGAAGACGTCCGGCCTGGCCGCGACCACCGTTTCGACCGCGCCGGGCTTGCGCATGAAGTCGGGCGTCAGGATCTCGACCGTCGTGCCGGGCGCCGACCTGTGCAACGCCGTGATCACTTCGGCGAAATGCCCTGCCCCGCCGTCGTCCAGATCGTCGCGGTCGACGGAGGTCACGACAACGTGGCCAAGGCCCAGCTTGCCCACCGCGTCGGCGATGTTGGCCGGCTCGTGCGGATTGAGGGCCGCCGGCTTGCCGGTCGCGACATTGCAGAAGGCGCAGGCCCGCGTGCAGATCTCGCCCATGATCATGAAGGTGGCGTGCTTCTGCTTCCAGCACTCGCCGATGTTCGGGCAGGCCGCCTCCTCGCAGACGGTCGACAGACCGTGCTGACGCATCAGCCTGCGGGTTTCGGCGTATTCCGGCGTATTCGGCGCACGCACCCTGATCCATTCCGGCTTGCGCGGAATGGGATTGTCCGGCCGGTGCGCCTTCTCGGGATGGCGCTCGGCCCGGCTCAGGGCGATCTTGTCAACGGTTCCGTCCATGACGGCCTAGATATGGAGCGTCCGGCCGTAGGCCGCCAGTACCGACTCGTGCATCATCTCCGAGAGCGTGGGGTGCGGGAACACCGTCGCCATCAGCTCGGCCTCGGTCGTCTCCAGCGTCTTGGCGACGCTGTAGCCCTGGATCAGCTCGGTGACCTCCGCCCCGATCATGTGCGCGCCCAGAAGCTCGCCGGTCCTGGCGTCGAAGACGGTCTTGATGAAGCCCTCGGGCTCGCCGAGCGCAATCGCCTTGCCGTTGCCGATGAAGGGGAACTTGCCGACCTTGACCTGCAAGCCCTTGGCCTTGGCGGCCGCTTCCGTGAGACCGATGCTCGCGACCTGGGGCTGGCAATAGGTGCAGCCCGGGATGTTCTCGGTCTTCATCGGGTGCACGCCCTTCACGCCGGCGATCTTCTCGACCACCAGCACGCCCTCGTGCATGGCCTTGTGGGCAAGCCACGGCGGACCCGCGACGTCGCCGATCGCATAGACGTTGGGCTCGCCCGTGAAGCCCCACTGGTCGATCACGATGTGGGTCTTCTCGACCTTCACCTTCGTGCCCTCGAGGCCCAGATTCTCGACGTTGCCGACGATGCCGACGGCGCTGATCACGCGATCGACGGTGATCTGCTCGCTCTTGCCTCCCGCCGTGATCGTGGCGGTGACGTTGTTGGCACCCTTCTTGAGGTTCGACACCGTGGCACTGGTCAGGATCTTCATGCCCTGCTTCTCGAACGCCCGCTTGGCGAAAGCCGACACTTCGGCGTCTTCGACCGGCAGGATGCGGTCGAGCACCTCGGCGACCGTCACCTCGGCGCCCATGGTGCGGTAGAAGCTTGCGAACTCGATGCCGATCGCTCCCGAGCCGATCACCAGCAGCGACTTCGGAAACTCCGGCGGTACCATGGCTTCCTTGTAGGTCCAGACGAGCTCGCCGTCGGACTCGAGGCCGGGAAGCTGGCGGGCCCGTGCGCCGGTCGCCAGGATCACGTTCTTGTAGGCGAGCGTGACGTTGCTCTTGTCGTTCATCGCCACCGCGAGCCTGCCCGCGCCGGCGAGCCGGGCGGTGCCGTCGAAGACCGTGATCTTGTTCTTCTTCATCAGGCCTTTGACGCCGTTGCTGAGCTGGCCCGCGACCTTGCGTGAGCGCTCCACGATCTTCTTCGGATCGAACGACACGTCCTTGACCGACAGGCCGAAGGACTCGGCGTGCTTGATCAGCCCGTAGACCTCCGACGTGCGCAGCAGCGCCTTGGTCGGGATGCAGCCCCAGTTGAGGCAGATGCCGCCCATATGCTCGCGCTCGACCACGGCGGTCTTCATGCCGAGCTGTGCGGCGCGGATGGCGGCGACGTAGCCGCCCGGCCCGCCGCCCACAACGATGATGTCGAAGCTGGTGTCGGCCATGTTCCGCTCCTAGGCCAGCATCGCGGCGGGTTGTTCGACGTAGCTCCTGAGCGCCTGCAGGAACTGCGCGCCCATGGCGCCGTCGACGACCCTGTGATCCACGGCCAGCGTGCAGTTCATCACGTTGCGCACCACGATCTGTCCCTTGCGCGCGACCGGCCGCTCCTCACCCGCGCCGACGGCGAGGATCATGGCCTGCGGCGGGTTGATGATGGCGGCGAAGTCCTTCACGCCGAACATGCCGAGATTGGAGATGGTGAAGCCGCCGCCCTGGAACTCCTCGAGCTTGAGCTTGCCCACCTTGGCGCGGGCCGCGAGATCCTTCATCTCGGTCGCGATCTGCGCCAGGCCCTTCATGTCGGCATTGCGCACGATCGGCGTGATGAGCCCGCGGTCGGTGGCGACGGCGACCGAGATGTCGACGGCGCCATACTGGATCATCTCGTCCTCGGTCCACGAGGCATTGCAATCGGGATGATCGCGCAGCGCCTTGGCGCAGGCCTTGATGAGCATGTCGTTGACCGAGACCTTGGCGCCCTTCTTCTCGGTGACCGCGTTGATCGCCGCGCGCGCCGCCAGCAGAGCGTCGATCTCGAGCTCAACGGACAGATAGAAGTGAGGCACGGTCTGCTTGGACTCGAGCATGCGCCGGGCGATGACCTTGCGCACGCTGGTGTGAGGGACGCGGCTGTCGCCCGGCGCCACAAACACGGGCTGCGCGGCGGCCGGAACCGCCGGCCTGGGAGCCGGCGCGGCGGCAGGCGCTGCACCGGGCCTGGCGCTTTCGACGTCGGCCTTGACGATCCGGCCGTTGGGGCCGGAGCCTTTCACGCTTGCAAGGTCAACGCCCTTCTCGGCCGCGATGCGCCGGGCGAGCGGCGAGGCGAAGAGGCGCGCGCCGCCGCTCGATGCGGCCGGCGCCGCGGACGCTGCGGCTGGCTTCGGCGGCGGCGCCGATACCGCGGCGGGCGCAGGCGCTGCAGGCTTGGCCGCAGGAGCGGCAGCCGGCGCGGCGGCTCTGGCGACCTCCTTCTCACCCTCTTCGAGCAGCACGGCGATGACGGCATTCACCTTCACGCCTTCGGTGCCCTCCTCGACGACGATCTGGCCGACTTTGCCCTCGTCGACGGCCTCGACCTCCATGGTCGCCTTGTCGGTCTCGATTTCGCAGATCACCTGACCGGACTTCACCGCATCGCCGACCTTGACGTGCCACTTCGCGAGCTTGCCCTCGGTCATCGTGGGCGACAGGGCGGGCATCAGGATGTTGATGGACATGGCCTGTTCCCTGCGTCAGCGGTTGCAGACCGCGCGGGCGGCCTCGACGATGTGATCGGCCTGCGGCAACGCGAGCTTCTCCAGGTTCGCGGCGTAGGGCAGCGGCACATCGAGGCCGGCGACGCGCTTCACCGGCGCGTCGAGCCAGTCGAAAGCGTGCTCCATCATGAGCGCCGAAAGCTCCGAACCGATGCCGGCGAAGGCCCAGCCCTCTTCGACCGACACGAGCCGGTTGGTCTTCTTCACCGAATTGACGATCGTCTCGGTATCGAACGGGCGCAGGCTCCTGAGGTTGATCACCTCGGCATCGATCCCCTGCTTGCCCAGCTCCTCGGCCGCCTGCAACGCCTTGCCGACCATGATCGAGAACGCGACGATGGTGACGTCCTTGCCCGGGCGCTCGATCTTGGCCTTGCCGATCGGCAGCACGAAGTCGGGATCGTCCGGAACATCGAAGGACTGGCCGTAGAGAAGCTCGTTCTCGAGGAAGATCACGGGGTTTGGATCGCGGATCGCCGCCCGCAGCAGGCCCTTGGCGTCGGCGGCACTCCACGGCGCCACGACACGCAGACCGGGCACGTGGGCATACCAGCTCGCGTAGCACTGCGAATGCTGGGCGGCGACGCGTGAGGCGGCGCCGTTGGGACCGCGGAACACGATCGGACAGGTCATCTGGCCGCCCGACATGTAGTGCGTCTTGGCCGCCGAGTTGATGATGTGGTCGATCGCCTGCATGGCGAAGTTGAAGGTCATGAACTCGACGATCGGCTTCAGCCCGCCGAACGCCGCGCCGACGCCGAGACCTGCGAAGCCGTGCTCGGTGATCGGCGTGTCGATCACCCGCTTGTCGCCGAACTCCTCGAGCAGTCCCTGGCTTACCTTGTAGGCGCCCTGATACTGGGCGACTTCCTCGCCCATCAGGAAGACCGACCTGTCGGCGCGCATCTCGGCGGCCATGGCGTCGCACAGCGCCTCGCGCACCGTGACGTGCTGAGTCTTGCCACTCCACTCCGGGTCGGCGGCCGGCGCCGCGGCCACCGGGGCGGACATCGGGGCCGCCATCGCCGCGACCGGTGCGGGAGCCTCGACCTTCGGCGCCGCGGCAGGCGTTGCCGCCGGCGCGGCGGCTGCAGCATCCGAGGCGCTCTCACCCTCTGCCGCGAGCACGCAGATCGGCGTGTTGACCGCGACGCCCTCGGTACCTTCCTCGACCAGGATCCTGGCGACGGTGCCTTCGTCGACCGCCTCGACCTCCATGGTGGCCTTGTCGGTCTCGATCTCGCAGATCACCTGGCCCGACTTGACGGCATCGCCGAGCTTGACGTGCCACTTTGCGAGCTTGCCCTCGGTCATGGTCGGCGACAGGGCAGGCATCAGAACCTGAATGGACATAGGATCAGGCTCCAACCAGCACGTCGGTCCACAGCTCGGCCGGATCGGGTTCGGGGCTGTGCTGCGCGAATTCTGCGGCATCGTTCACGATCTTGCGGATCTCGGCGTCGATTCCCTTGAGCTGACCCTCGTCGAGCATCCTGCCGTCGAGCAGTCGCTTGCGGACATGCTCGATCGGATCGCGCTCGTTGCGATACTTGTCGACCTCCTCCTTGGTCCGGTACTTGGCCGGGTCGCTCATGGAATGGCCGCGATAGCGATAGGTTTGCATCTCGAGGATGTACGGACCTTTGCCGTTGCGGGCGTATTCGGCCGCCCTTTCGCCGGCGGCCCTCACCGCCAGCACGTCCATGCCGTCGACCTGTTCTCCCGGGATCCCGAACGCCTCGCCGTGACGATAGAGCTCGGTGATGGCCGACGCGCGCTCGACGGAAGTGCCCATGCCGTAGCGGTTGTTCTCGATGATGTAGATCACCGGCAGCTTCCACAGCGCGGCCATGTTCATGGCCTCGTAGACCTGTCCCTGGTTGGCGCTGCCGTCGCCGAAATAGGTCAGCGAGACGTTCTTGTTGCCGTTGTACTTGTGGGCGAAGGCCAGCCCCGTGCCGATCGGCACCTGGGCGCCGACGATGCCGTGGCCGCCGTAGAAGTTCTTCTCGCGGCTGAACATGTGCATCGAGCCGCCCTTGCCCTTGGAATAGCCGCCGGCGCGGCCCGTCAGCTCGGCCATGACGCCCTTGGGGTCCATGCCGCAGGCCAGCATGTGACCATGGTCGCGATAGGAGGTGATGACCGCATCCTTGTCGCGAATGTTGGCCTGCATGCCGACAACGACGGCTTCCTGGCCGATGTAGAGATGGCAAAATCCGCCGATCAGGCCCATGCCGTAAAGCTGGCCGGCCCGCTCCTCGAAGCGGCGGATGAGGAGCATGTCGCGATAGTAGGCTTTGAGCTCGGTGGCGGTCGCGCTGTTGTCGCCTGGCCCCGATGACTTTGAGGGTGGCTTCGCTTTGACGGGAAGAGATTCAACCTTCGGCTTGATGGCCGGCTTCGCCATTGCGTCCCCCTCGTATGCCCCGCTGCGCTTATAGCATCGCAGAGGCCGATGTGGTTGATCTAGCAGGAAAAACCAGAGTCGCTCAGCGTGCGCCGCAGCATTTGAGCGATTGTTTGCAAACGAAGGAGCGTGCCGGACAGTTTCTTTCAGAGGGCCGCGCGGCGAACTTTGATCAACGCGTCATCAACGGGTTTGCATGAAGATGATAACGTCGTCCTTGCGCGCGAAGTTGAGCAGCACGCGGGCCCGCTCGTCGAGCATGTCGGGATCGAGGCTCTGATTGCGCAGCGCGGCCACGCGCCGCTCCCAGATCTTCCGTGTCGTCTCGGCCTCGGCAAGGTTCTGCTCGGCAACCAGCACTTCCCGTTGGAGATGCGCCATGGCCAGCAGGCCGCGATCGCCATTCACCAGGTGGTATCCGAAATAGCCGAACACCGTGGCGAAGATGACGGGAGCCAGAATCTGACGCGGTCTCAACAACATATGCTGTGTTCCTCGTCACATATGGCAACATATTGTGGGCGGTCGTCAAGATTTTTCGTTTAGGTTGAGGGCCTTAGCGCCCACCACAGGCCGACGATCACGCAACCCAGGCCGAGCAGCGCGGCCAGCGGCAGCGGCTCGCCAAGTACGAGCGTGCCGCCGAACGCGGCAGTCACCGGCCCCAGGGCCAGGAACATGGTGACCAACGTCGGCGGCGCATTGCCGAGGGCATAGACCCAGCAGAAGAAGCCCGCGCCGCTCGACACGCCGATGAACACGATGGCTCCGGCCTCGCCCCATGTGAGTGCGGGCCATGCCGCGAAGAGGCCTTCGCCGCCGGCAAACACCGCCAACGCCAGCACCGCGACGAACATCGCGAAGGTTGTCACGTGCAGCGAGGAATAGCGTGCCACGTAAGGAGCGTACGAAACCGAACAGGCGGCACCGCAAAACGCCGCCCCGAGAGCCGCCAGCGTGCCGAGCCATGGCGAGCCCTGCTGCGGATCGACCGTCAGTGCCGCCCCTCCCAACGCGATCGCGACCCCCGCAAAAGTCAGCAACGAGCCGCCGACCTTGGCCGGCGTGAACCGCTCACGGCCGAGCACGGCGGACAGCAGCATGGTCATGAGCGGAAACGTCGAGAACAGCAACGACGCCCGACCGGCCGGAATGTGCAGCAGCGCGTAGTTCAGGAGCACGATCAAGACGGCGAACTGACCGATGCCGAGGAGTCCGATCGGCACGAGATCCCTCGGATCGATGCGGCGCCACGGCCGCATGAGGACCACGGGCACGAGACACATCAGCCCGATCAGATAGCGCAGGAAGCCCAGGGAAGCCGGCCCTGCCGCGTCGACGACATAGCGCGTCGCAACCATCGCCGCGCCGACCTGGACGCCCGTCGCGGCCGCCGCCCACAACGGGGCTGCATGCCTCAAAGGTCGCGGATCCAGTATTGGCCCACCAGCTTCTTGCCGAAGCTCGTGTGCCGCTCCTCCTTGATGAGGCGGAAGCCCGCCGCGATGTAGATCTTGCGGGCCGAGACCAGGATGTCGTTGGTCCACAGCATCAGCTTCCTGTAGCCCTTGGCTCGGGCGTCCTCGATGCACTCCTGCACCAGCCGCTGGCCGATGCCGAGGCCGCGCGCCGACGGCTCGACGTAGAGCATGCGGAGCTGCCCCGTGGTCTTTGTCGACTTCACGAGGAAGACCGAGCCCACGATCTCGCCGTTGCGCTCGGCGATCCAGCAATTGTCCGTCTTCGGGTCGAACTTCGCGACGAACCTGCCGGCGATCTCGGCCAGCATCGCCTCGAACGTACCGTCCCAGCCGAACTCGCTGGCATAGAGTTGCGTCTGGCGGCGGATGATCCAGCCCATGTCGCCCGGCTGATGAGGCCGCAGGAAATACGGCGCGCGCTTCTCCGGCGGTTCTCCGAGAAGCTGCTCGACCGTCTCGAGGGCCTTCACGGCCTTTTCCTGCTGCGCCACCGGCAGCTCGCCCAGCAGGACAGCGATGTCCTGGCGCGACTGCTCGTTCATCGCGCCCCACAGGCGCTGGCCCTTCGCCGTCAGGGTGAGCTCGGTGCGGCGCCTGTCGGCGGCCGACTTGCGACGCGCGACGCAGCCGCGTTTCTCAAGCCCCTGCAGCATGCGGCTGACATAGCCGGGGTCGAGCGTCAGATCGTGGCAGAGCTCCTGCGCCGTCGGTCGGTCGCGGTTGGCGATCTCGTAGACCAGCCGTCCCTCCGGCAGCGTGAACGGGCTGTGCAGGAGGGTTTCCTCCAGCACGCCGATCCGGCGGGTGTAGAAGCGCGAGAAGCGGCGGACCGCCTCGATGCGGGACGCGAGCGACGACCTTGCCATGGCATCCTCCCGAAGAGGTTGCCATGGTCAATCAATTAGTTGACTTCGTCAATGATCTGTCAGGAACGCAGGATCGACGTTCCGGCGTAGCGGGCCTGGGTGCCGAGCTGCTCCTCGATGCGCAGGAGCTGGTTGTACTTGGCGAGCCGGTCCGAGCGCGACAGCGAGCCGGTCTTGATCTGGCCGCAGTTGGTGGCGACCGCGAGGTCGGCGATGGTCGAATCCTCGGTCTCGCCCGAGCGGTGGGACATCACGGCGCCGTAGCTGGCGTGGCGCGCCATCGAGACGGCTTCCATCGTCTCGGTCAGCGTGCCGATCTGGTTGACCTTGACCAGGATGGCGTTGGCCAGCCCGTCCTTGATGCCCTGAGCGAGCCGCGCCGGGTTGGTGACGAAGAGGTCGTCGCCCACGAGCTGGATCTTCTTGCCGAGCTTGTCGGTGATCGCCTTCCAGCCCTTCATGTCGTCCTCGGCCATGCCGTCCTCGATCGACACGATCGGGAAGCGCTTCACGAGATCGGCGTAGTAGTCGACCATGCTGGCGGCATCGAACGACTTGCCCTCGCCTGCCATCTCGTACTTGCCCTTCTTGAAGAACTCGGTCGAGGCCGGGTCGAGCGCCAGCACGACGTCCTCGCCGGGCCTGTAGCCGGCTTTCTCGATCGCCTTCATGACGAAGCTCAACGCCTCGTCGGCGGTCGCGAGGTTGGGCGCAAAGCCGCCCTCGTCGCCGACGTTGGTGTTGTGGCCCGCGTCCTTGAGCTGGCCGCGCAGCGCATGGAACACCTCGGAGCCCATGCGCAGCGCATCGGCGAAGCGGTCGGCCTTCACCGGCATGATCATGAATTCCTGGATATCGATCGGATTGTCGGCGTGGGCGCCGCCGTTGATGATGTTCATCAGCGGCACCGGCAGCACCGATGCCTGGCTGCCGCCGACATAGCGATAGAGAGGCAGGCCGCTGTCCATGGCTGCCGCCTTGGCGACGGCGAGCGACGCGCCCAGGATCGCATTGGCCCCGAGGCGTCCCTTGTTCGGCGTGCCGTCGAGCTCGATCAGCGCGCGGTCGATCTTGATCTGCTCCAGCGCGTCGAGACCCGACAGCAGGTCCATGATCTCGCCATTCACCGCGGCGACCGCCTTCAGGACACCCTTGCCGCCATAGCGCTTCTTGTCGCCGTCACGCAGCTCCACCGCCTCGTGTGCGCCGGTCGACGCGCCCGACGGCACCGCCGCCCGGCCGATCGCGCCGCTGTCCAGTTCGACCTCTACTTCGACGGTCGGGTTGCCGCGGCTGTCGAGGATTTCGCGGCCGCGGACTTCGGCAATGGCGCTCATGAGAAACTCCTGTAGGGGCGCGGTTTCTCTAGCCGCGCTCATGGCAGGGAGCAAGTGATGGGATGGCGCGCCCGATGTGAAGGCGCCGGGAGGCTATCGCCAGGCGCTCTTGAGCGCCTGCTCCGTCTTCCACTTCTCGAGCGCTGCGACGTCGTCGCAGGAGAACGTCTGCGCGTTCTTGCGCGGGGTTCCTTCGATCCAGGCGAACATCAGGCACTGGTTGAAGGCGTTCGCCCCCTGCCTGGTCTCGAACCTCACCTCGGCGGTCGTCGCAGCCCCCGCCCTGGCGTCGCCGTAGTCGTCGATTGCCGGCGCGATCTCGCCGAACGTGCGGCCGGCCGCCTTGTTGTCGGCATGCCACTTGGCGAAAGCCGCGAACTGCTCGCCGGCGACGCCCTTGCCGTCGGCCGCGACATAGGCCTTGAGATCGCGGATCAGCGCCTGAGCCGCGGCATTCGCCTTGGGTTCCGCCATCTTGCGGCGTTCCGCGAGAGCGGCCTGAAGCGCCTTGAGTCTATCGGCATTGGACGCCGCCGGCGGTGCCGCGGTGGTCTGGGTCGGCGGCTCGATCCGGCGGATGGGCGCGCGGGCCGCCTCGGCATTGAGCTGCACCGCTTCCTGCGGCGTCAGCTTGCCGACGGCCGGAGTCTTCCGGCCTCTCTGCCAGTCGCTGATGGCCTTCATCGTGGCCTCGGACTGCAAGTCGCCGTCGATCGGACCGTTGTACTTGTCGAGCGTCCGCAGCGACTCCTGGATCTTCTTCCGATCCGGCTCTGGGCTGTTCAGCACCGTCGTGTAGTCGGGCGCCGGGGCCGGACGGGCCGCGACAGGCGCCGGCGCGGGTGCTCCCCCGCCTCCGCCACCTCCGGCGCAAGCGGCCGGATTCTGGAAACAGCGTTCGACCTCGCCCGCGCTCTGCGCCGCTGCGAGCGCCGGCGCCAGCAGGACCAGGCTCGCGAGCACTCGGGCGATACGCATGTCAGATGGCGCCATAGGTGTTGGTCGCAAGCTGTGCCGGCAGGCCGATCACCATCACCACCGGCTGGCCGCGCGCCGTCTGGCCGCGCGCGATGATGTGGTCATTGGGCGCGCCGTGCTTGCTCTCGTAGCTGCCCCGGCCGGCAAACTTGCCGCCGAAGCAGGAGAGCGAGAACTGTCCGCTCGAAGGGTTCTCGTTGGTCATCGTGCCATCGCAGACCTGTTCGCCGCGCGGGTTCTCGACGGTGAAGGTGACGGAACGGTCGCGCCCGATCAGCGCGCCATAGCGGGTCACGCCGCTCAGCCGCGCGACGTTGCCGCGATCGTCGCGGTAGAAGATCGAGATCGGGCCATAGGCGTCGTCCGGCATCGAGGTCTTGGGGACGACATAGGTTTCGTTGCTGATCACCACCTGACAGCGGCAATCCACGCCGTAATTCTCGCCGAGAGGGCCGAGTTCCGCCAGCCGCCGGTTGCAATTCGACAGCGCCGTCTCCTGGACCTCACGCTCGCTCATCTGGCCGCGCGAGTAGGAATCGACGTAGAGGAAGGCGCATTGCCTGGGCATCGGGATCGCCACCACCTTGTGGCTGGCAGCGTTGGTCTCCGTGTCGACCCAGTATCGTTTCGCCATGTCCCCGAAGCGCAGGAATATCGGGTCGCGCCGTTCGGCCTTGCCGTACGAGGATTGTGCCGAGGCTTGCGCCCAGGCGCCGGAGCAAAGTGCGCCGGGACCGAGTGCGCCGGCGGCGATCAGGAAGAGAACGATGAACCGGATCATGGCAGGTCAATTCTGCCGAGAAACATGACCGAAATACGACCCGGCGGCGACTCCCCGCCCCCTAAACGAGGCGGCTCTGGGTCTTGGCCGCGCCGATGAACGACGTGAACAATGGATGGGGCGCGAACGGCCGGGACTTCAGTTCGGGGTGGTACTGAACCCCGATGAACCAGGGATGCCCGGGAATCTCGACGATCTCGGGCAGGATGCCGTCGGGCGACATGCCGGAAAAGCGCAGGCCGACCTGCTCCAGGCGGTCCTTGTAGTTGACGTTGACCTCGTAGCGATGCCGGTGGCGCTCGCTGATCACGTCCTCGCCGTAGATGTCGTGCACCTTGGTGCCGCGCCGCAGATGCGCCGGATAGGCACCGAGCCGCATCGTGCCGCCCATGTCGCCGTCGGCGGCCCGCTTCTCGATCTGGTTGCCCTTGATCCATTCGGTCATCAGGCCGACCACGGCGTGGTCGCAGGGGCCGAACTCGCTCGACGAGGCGTCCTCGATGCCGAGCAGGTTGCGCGCCGCCTCGATTACCGCCATCTGCATGCCGAAGCAGATGCCGAAGAAGGGAACGTCGCGCTCGCGCGCGAACTTCACTGCGTGGATCTTGCCCTCGGTGCCGCGCTCGCCGAAGCCGCCGGGCACCAGGATGCCATGAACGTTCTCGAGATGGGCCACGGCGTCTTCGCGCTCGAAGATCTCGGAGTCCATCCACTCCAGCCCGACCTTCACGTTGTTGGCGAGCCCGCCATGGGTCAGCGCTTCCGACAGCGACTTGTAGGCATCGAGCAGCACCGTGTACTTGCCGACCACGGCGATCGTCACCTTGCCCTCGGGCTCACGCACCGAGCGGACGACGCCCCGCCAGCGGTCGAGATTGGGCTCGACATCCGCCGCGAGGCCGAAATAGCGGCAGACCTCGGCATCGAAGCCCTGCTCGTGATAGGCGATCGGCACCTGATAGATCGTGTCAACGTCGCGTGCCTCGATGACTCGCTCGGCCTTCACGTTGCAGAACAGCGCGATCTTGCGCCGTTCGTTGACCGGAATTTCCTTGTCGCCGGAGCGGCAGACCAGCAGATCGGGCTGGATGCCGACGCTCAGCAGCTCCTTGACGGAGTGCTGCGTCGGCTTGGTCTTGAGCTCGCCGGCCGTCGGCACCCAGGGCAGCAGGGTGAGGTGCACGTACATCGTGCGATCGCGGCCGAGCTCGTTACCGACCTGGCGGATCGCCTCGAGGAACGGCAGGCTCTCGATGTCACCCACCGTGCCGCCGACCTCGACCAGGACGAAATCCTCCTTGTCGGTGTCGGCCAGGATGAAGTCCCTGATGGCGTCCGTGACGTGCGGAATGACCTGGACCGTGGCGCCGAGATACTCGCCGCGCCGCTCCTTGGCGATGACGGTCGAATAGATCCGGCCCGTGGTGATGTTGTCGCTTTGCTTCGCGTCGACCCCGGTGAAGCGCTCGTAGTGCCCGAGGTCGAGGTCGGTCTCGGCGCCGTCGTCGGTCACGAAGACCTCGCCGTGCTGGTAGGGACTCATCGTCCCCGGATCGACGTTGAGATAGGGATCGAGCTTGCGAAGCCGGACCCGGTACCCACGGGCTTGCAGCAGCGCACCCAGCGCCGCCGAAGAAAGACCCTTACCAAGCGAGGAAACCACGCCGCCCGTTATGAAGATAAAGCGCGTCATGGGCCTACAGCATACTAAAGCTTGTGCGACGCAGCCATGGGGATATCGCCCCGCCGGGTCGGTTTCGGCGGAGGGAACGTCTGGCTGCCATGCGTTCCTAGCGGGTGGGGGCGGCGGGTTGCGCCGGTGCCGTGGGCGTGGGGGCGAGGCCACCTCCGGGCGCGGCCGGAGCCGCCGGCGTGCCCTGCCCGACCGGCGCTCGATCCATGATCGACTTCGCCGCCCGGTTCGGGTCGGTCATGCTCCACGCCATCAGCAGGCTGAGGAAGAAGAAGATGCTGGCGAAGATCGCCGTCATCCGCGACAGCACGTTCGCCTGCCCGCGCACCGAGAACAGGGCATCGGTCCGGCCCATGCCGAGGCCGCCGCCTTCACTGCGCTGAAGGAGGATCACGACGATCATCGCGGCCGTCACACCGACGTGGATGACGAGCAGCACGAGCCGCCAGTCGTGAAGGAAGTGTCTTACGGCGTCCATTTTCTTCCAGCGCTAGGAGGCATATCGCCCAAGCGGGATTACCCGCAGCGGGGCGCTTCTAGCCGTTTCAGGCGGCCTTGGCGATAGCCAAAAATTCTGCGGCAGTGAGGCTCGCCCCGCCGACCAGAGCGCCGTCGACGTCGCCCGCGACCAGCAACTCGGCGGCATTGCTGCCCTTCACCGAGCCGCCGTAGAGCAGCCGCACGCCAGCCGCGTCGGCCATCAGGCCGCCCAACACCTTGCGAATATGCGCGTGGGCTGCGGCCACTTCCGCCACGGTCGGCGTCTTGCCGGTGCCGATCGCCCAGACCGGCTCATAGGCCACGACCAGCCTCGCGGCGGTCGCTCCGGCCGGCACACTGCCCTCAAGCTGGCTCTCCAGCACGGCGAGCGTCCCGCCCGCTTCGCGCTCGGCCAGCGTCTCGCCGATGCAGACGATCGGCAGCAGCCCGGCCCGCCACGCCGCTTCGGCCTTGGCGCGCACGATCGCATCGGTCTCGCCGCAATCGCTGCGGCGCTCGGAGTGACCGACGATCACGTGAGTGGCCCCCGCATCCCTCAGCATCTCGGCCGACACGTCACCGGTGTGGGCGCCGCTCGGCTTGGCGTGGCAGTTCTGGCCGCCGACCAGAAGACCGCTTCCTTTCGTCAGGTCGGCGACGGCCGCGACGAGCGTCGCAGGTGGGCATACCAGCACGTCCCGGTCGCTCCAGGCCGCCTGCTTCACGCCGGCCGCGATGTCCCGGGCAAGGGCCAGCGCATCGCCGCGCAGCCCGTTCATCTTCCAGTTGCCGGCAATCAACGGTCGCCGCGTGCGCGCCATGAATCTTCCCCCTTTTCGTTCGCGGCGTGTCTAGCGGCGCGAGCGATTGCGGTCAAAGGCCGCTTGGTTGCCTGTCGGGGGGGCCGGTGGTAGGCATGGCGCCCCGCCAACAGCCCCTGCCCGACCGTGAATCAGTTCCGCAAGTACGCCCGCTTCATCGTTCTCTCCATCCTGTTCGGCATGCTGATCATCAGCTTCGGCCTGTGGGGTGTCGGCGACATGCTGCGCATGGGCGGCCGCAGCATGGAGGTGGCGCATGTCGGCGGATATCGCCTGCCGCTCTACGGCTGGATCGGCGGCGCGCCCGTCTATGCCACCGAGGTGCGCGAACAGTTCAACCGCCAGCTCGAGGCGATTCAGCGCCAGACCGGCCAGCGGCCGGAGCCCGAGCAGGCCCTGCGATTCGGCCTGCATGTCCGCGCCCTCGAAGAAGTCGTCCAGCGCACCGTGCTGGACTATGCGATCAAGGAATTCGGCCTGACGATCAGCGACGCCGAGATCCAGGCCGCGATCGCCCGCAACCCGGCGTTCCAGGGCACCGGGGGGACGTTCGACCCGCTGCTCTACCGCAGCCGCCTGCAGAATGCGCGTATCAGCGAAGGGCAATTCGTCGTCGACATGCGCCGCGAGATCGCAGCGGGGCAGCTCTTCGGGGTCGTGCGGGCCGACGGGCTCGCGCCCAGGTCGTTGCGCGACATCGTCTTCAAGATGGAAAGCGAGAAGCGCACGGCGGAGACGATCTACGTTCCGGACGCCATCGTCGTCGACGTGCCGAAGCCCACGGCCGAGCAGCTCAACAGCTACTTCGAGGCCAACAAGGCCAAGTTCCAGGTGCCCGAGTTCCGCGCCTTCTCCTACGTGATGATGACGGTCGCCGACGTGCAGGGGCAGGTCGCCGTCACGGCCGACGCGGTCAGGCAGGAGTACGAGGCGCGGGCGGCGGAATTCGGCACGCCCGAGAAGCGCGATGTCGACCAGGCGATGACCGACACCGAGGACAAGGCCAAGGCGATCATCGCCGCGGCCAAGGCCGGCAAGTCGCTGGAGGACGCCGCGAAGGAAGTGACCGGCAACGCCGACGGCGTGATCAAGCTCGGGCCGGTGACCAAGAAGGACCTGCCGCCCGGGCCGCTGGCCGACGGCATCTTCGGCCTGCCCGAGGGGATCGCAGCGGCGCCGATCCAGTCGCCGCTCGGCTGGCACATCATCCGCATCAACAAGATCGACGCCGGCAAGGCGGTGCCCTTCGACGAGGTGAAGGAGAAGCTCGAGAAGGAGCTGAAGGCGCAGCAGGCGCCCGACCTCCTGATCAAGATGGTCACCGACTTCGAGCGCATGCTGGGCAAGACCCAGTCGATGAAGGCGGCCGCCGAGGATCTCGGCCTCAAGATCCGCACCTATGAAAGCGTCGACTCGCGCGGCCAGGATCCGTCGGGCAAGCAGGTCGTGATCGGCCCGGCCGCTTCGGAGCTCGTGCAGGCAGCCTTCGCCACGCGCGAGAGCGCCGAGAGCGAGCTGCTCGAGACACAACGCGGCGAATACTTCGTCGTGCGCACCGATCGCATCACGCCGGCGCGGACGCCGGCCCTGTCCGAAGTCGAGGCCAAGGTTCTGGCGGCGTGGGAGGCGGACGAGCGCCGCAAGCTCGCCGACGAGAAGGTCAAGGCTGCGGTCGAGAAGGCGAACGCCGGGACCGGCTTCGAGGCGCTCGCCAAGGAGCTCGGCCTCGAGATGCGCACGGCCAAGCCAGTGACGCGCTTCGAAGCCGACGCCGGCAACTACCTCAATCAGGCGGCGGTCCAGGAGCTCTTCAAGCTCGCCCCCGACAAGACCCGGGCGGTGCGCACGGCGGAGGGCAACGTGCTGATCCGCCTGAAGGCCGTCGAGAGCCCCGACCTCGGCAAGGACAAGGAGCAGCTCGACCGGTTCGGCAAGCAGCTCGACACCATGATCGCCAACGATCTCATCCTTCAGCTCGTGGCGGCGCTGCGCGCCAAGTACGGCGTGACGGTGGACGAAGCGGCCTTCCAGGCGACCTTCGCCCCTCAGCAGTAGCGTACCCGGGGTACTCCATGTCGATCTCGCCCGACTTCGACGCCTTCAAGGCGCGCTACGATTCCGGCACGCCGCAGGTCGTCTCGACCAAGCTGGTGGCGGACCTCGAAACGCCGGTCTCGGCCTATCTCAAGCTCGCCGACGGCCGCGCCAACTCCTTCCTCCTCGAGTCGGTCGAGGGCGGTTCGGTGCGCGGCCGCTACTCGATCATCGGCTTCAAGCCCGATGTCGTCTGGCGCTGCACCAAGGGACAGGCCGAGATCAATCGCCGCGCCCGCAGCGATGCCCGGGCCTTCGAGAAGGTCGACGGCCGCCCCCTCGAGACGCTGCGCTCGCTGATCAAGGAATGCCAGATGGAGCTGCCGCCCGGCCTGCCGCCGATGGCGTCCGGACTGTTCGGCTTCCTGGGCTACGACATGGTCCGCGACATGGAGCGGCTGCCCGACACCAATCCCGATCCGATCGGCCTGCCCGACGCGATCATGGTGCGGCCGACCATGATCTGCATCTTCGACCGGCTGGAAGACAATGTGACCCTGGTCACGCCGGCCTGGCCCGAGCCTGGCATCAGCGCGCGCGCCGCCTATGACGCGGCGCAAGAGCGGCTGGGCGATGCCGTCTCCGACTTCGAGCGCACGCTCCCCTTCCGGCGCGAGAGCGCCGATGCCCTCGACGACCTGCCCAAGCCGCAGGCGAACATGTCGAAGGACGCGTTCAAGAAGATGGTCGAGACCTGCAAGGAATACATCCGGGCAGGCGACGCCTTCCAGATCGTGCCGTCGCAGCGCTTCTCGCTGCCCTTCAAGCTGCCGCCGCTGTCGCTCTACCGGTCGCTCCGCCGCATCAACCCCTCGCCGTTCCTGATCTTCTTCGACTACGGCGACTTCCAGATCGTGGGCTCCTCCCCCGAGATCCTGGTCCGGCTGCGCGACAACACCGTCACCATCCGGCCGCTCGCCGGCACCATCCGCCGCGGCGCCACGCCGGAAGAGGACAAGCAGCTCGCCGACAAGCTGCTGGCCGATCCCAAGGAACACGCTGAACATCTGATGCTGCTCGACCTCGCACGCAACGACGTCGGCCGCGTCGCCAAGATCGGCTCGGTGCGGGTGGTCGAGCAGTTCACCATCGAGAAGTACAGCCGCCTCCAGCACATCTCGAGCCACGTCGAGGGCACGCTCGAGGACGGTCTCGACGCCATCGACGCGCTGAAGGCCGGCTTCCCGGCCGGCACGCTGTCGGGCGCGCCCAAGGTGCGCGCCATGGAGATCATCGACGAGGTCGAACCGGTGCGGCGCGGCATCTATGCCGGCTGCGCCGGCTATTTCGCGGCCAACGGCTCGATGGACACCTGCATCCTGCTGCGCACCGCGCTGGTGAAGGATGACACGATGTACGTCCAGGCGGGTGTCGGCGTCGTCGCCGATTCCGACCTCGAGGCCGAGTTCCAGGAGAGCGTGCTCAAGGCGCGCGCCCTGGTCGACGCGGCGGAAGAGGCCGTGCGCTTCGCCAGTGCCGGCCAGTGGAGCGCCGGCAATACAAGGCGCTGAGTTATCCCGGACCGGTTGACGCCTGTCACGAAGCCGACACTCAACGTAAAGACTTCCGCAACACGCTGCCGGTACCGCCTGCACACTCGGTTCCAGCAGGCGGTGCTTATTGTCCGGTGTGTCGATCCGCGGTGTCACGAAGGCGTTCGGGCAGACACGCGTGCTGCACGGTGTGTCCCTCGACGTCGGTCCGCGTGAGTTCCTGACGCTTCTCGGGCCCTCGGGCTGCGGCAAGTCCACCTTGCTGCGCATCATTGCCGGGCTCGAGCAGGCGGACGAAGGCTCCATCGCGCTCGGCGGCCAGCGCGTCGACAGCCTGCTGCCGCGCCAGCGCGACGTGGCAATGGTCTTCCAGTCCTACGCCCTCTATCCCTACATGACGGTGGCCGAGAATATCGGCCTGCCGCTGCTGATGCGCCGCACCCGCCCCTGGCAGCGCCTGCCGCTGATCCGGCGCCTCCATCCGCAGTCGCGTGCCGCGTCGGGGAGCATCGAGAGCGATGTCCGACGGGCGGCGGCGGCGCTGCAGATAGAGTCCTACCTCGATCGCAAGCCGGCGCAGCTTTCGGGAGGCCAGCGCCAGCGCGTGGCACTGGCGCGCGCGATGGTGCGCGATCCCCGCGTCTTCCTGATGGACGAGCCGCTCAGCAACCTCGACGCCAAGCTGCGCGTCGCGGCACGCGCCGAAATCGCCGACCTGCATCGGCGTGCGGGCGTGGCCTTCATCTACGTCACCCATGACCAGGCCGAGGCAATGACCATGTCCGACAGGGTCGCGCTGATGATGGGCGGTGAGATTCTCCAGATCGCGCCGCCTGGGCAGATATACGAAGACCCCGCCGACCTGCGCGTTGCCGAATTCATCGGCAGCCCGAAGATCAACACGCTTGCCGGCGTGGTGCGCACCGACGGCGGCATCGACGTTCCGGGCGGCGTCCTGTCCGGAACGCCCGGCCTCTCCCAGGGGGATGCCGTCTCGGTGGCTTTCAGGCCCGAACATCTGCAGGTGGAACCTGATAACGGCGCGTCCGGCGTACTTCGCGGGATCGTGCGTCATCTCGAGAACCTGGGGTCCGACTTCTATCTGTATATCGAGCCGTCGGGCGGTGGAGAGCGCCTGATCGCCCGGACGACGCCCGATATCGGCCAATCGGTCGCGCTCGGCGCACCGCTGGTGCTGCGGCCGGCTCCCGGCCGCGTGCTGCTGTTCGATCGCGTCGGCCGGCGAATCCGTTCGCGGCCATGACGGCTACGACCGCTCTTCCCGTCGCCATCGAGCGACCGAGCCGCTCGACCCAGGCGCGCGCCGAAGCGTTCGCCGCCTACGTCCTGAGCGCCCCCGCCATTGTCTGCCTGTTCGGCATCCTCCTTCTGCCGACTCTGGCGACCTTCGTCCTGTCCTTCACCGATTGGCAGTTCGGGGCGCCGACGCTTCGCTGGATCGGCCTCGACAACTATGCCCATCTGGCGAACGACCGCGTGTTCTGGAAGTCGCTGTCCAACACCGTGCTCTACGTGCTGGTCGTCGTGCCCGCCTCGGTGCTTCTGGGGCTCGGCGCGGCGCTTCTCATCGAGGCTGGAACCTCGGGCCGCGCGTTCTACCGGGCGGCATTCTTCCTGCCGGTCACGGCCACGCTCATCGCGATGGCGACAGTCTGGGAGATCATGCTCCATCCCAGCGTCGGCCTGATCAACGTGCTGATCGAGGCGTTGGGCTTCTCCAAGCAGAACTGGCTCAAGGATCCCGACCTCGCCCTTTTCGCCCTGGCGGGCATCGGCGTCTGGCAGGCGCTCGGGCTCAACATGGTGCTTCTGCTGGCCGGCCTGAAATCGATCCCGCGCGACCTCTACGAGGCCGCCGCGATCGACGGTGCCGACGGTCCGTGGACGCGCTTCCTGACGGTCACGCTGCCGATGCTGGGGCCGGCACTTTCCTTCGTGTTGATCATCAGTGCCATCCGCAGCTTCCAGGTGTTCGACACCGTCGCCGTGCTGACCGAAGGCGGACCGAACAAGGCGACGGAAGTCCTGCTCTACACCATGTACCAGGAAGGCTTCGGCTTCTTCCGCGCGGGCTATGGCGCGGCCATTACCGTCGTGTTCCTCCTCTTCGTCCTGGTCCTCACGCTGGTCAAGGCGCGACTGGCCGAGAAGCGCGTGCACTATTCATGACGGCGCGCGGCGGCTTCGCCTTCTCCATCTTCCGCCACGTGGTGCTGGCGGCCGGTGCCGTCGTCATGATCGCGCCGTTCATCTGGTTGCTGTCGCTGTCGGTGAAGCCCGCCGACGAGATCTTCACCACCGACCTCCGCCTCCTGCCGCTGCGCTGGGACGCCGGGCGCAACTACGCCGAGGCCTTCGCCAAGGTTCCGCTGCATCGCTACCTGCTGAACGGCGCAATCGTCACCGCGACCATCTTCACGCTCCAGGTGCTGGTCGCGCTGCCAGCGGCCTATGCGCTGGCGAAGCTGCGCTTCGGCCTGGCGCAGCCCCTGTTCGCGCTGGTGCTGCTCGGGCTGCTGATTCCCGGCCATGTTCCGGCGATCCCGCACTACGTCATGCTGTCGTCCGCCGGACTGCTGAACTCCTACCCGGCGCTCATCCTTCCCTCCGTCATTTCGGTGTTCGGTATCTTCTGGATCCGGCAGTTCTTCAAGACGATCCCAGACGACCTGATCCATGCGGCGCGGCTGGACGGCCTGTCCGAATTCTCGATCGTCTGGCGGATCATGCTGCCGGCGGCGGCGCCGGCGCTGACGGCCTTCGGCATCCTGTCCGTGGTGTTCCATTGGAACGACTATTTCTGGCCGCTGCTGGTCGTCACGTCGCCCGACATGGCGATGCCCGCGCTCGGCACGGTCTACCTGCGCAACACCGAAGCCGGAACCGACTACGGCCCCCTGATGGCCGGGACCGCGATCATCACCGCGCCGCTGGTGATCGCCTTTCTGCTCGCGCAGCGGCGCTTCATCGAAGGCATGACCCTCACCGGCCTGAAGGGCTGAGGCGTGCCGTGGAGGTACACATGAAGAGACGCACCCTGTTGGCCGCCGGCAGTGCCGCAGCGGCCTCGCTCGCCGCCCCGGCGCTCCGCGCGCAGGCTCCGACCGAGATCAAGGTCCTCTATTCCATCCCGGACCTGTTCAAGAACCTGCATGAAGCGATCGCCGTCGAGTTCATGAAGGCCAATCCGCAATACAAGATCACGTTCCTCGCGCCGCAGCCCGGCTACGAGGAGGTGGCGCAGGCCACGCTGCGTGCCGCGGTCACCAACACCCTGCCCGATGTGGCCTACCAGGGTCTCAACCGGCAACGCATCTTCTACGATCGCAAACTCGCCCAGCCGCTCGACGCGCTGATGGCCGCCGACAAGGATTTCAAGTCGTTCGGTCACGCGCCCGGCCTCCTCGACGTCGGCCGATTCGGCGGCAAGCAGCTCGGCATCGGCTTTTCCCTGTCGACGCCGATCATCTACTTCAACGAGGATCTGGTGACGAAGGCCGGCGGCAACGCGGGCGCCTTCCCGGCGACCTGGGACGGCATCTTCGAACTCGCGCGCAAGATCAAGGCGACGGGCGGCCCGAGCCAGGGCTTCCAGTTCGACTGGGACATCACCGGCAACTGGATGTGGCAGGCCCTCGTGTTCTCGAACGGCGGGACGATGCTCACACCGGACGAGAAGAAGGTCGCCTTCGACGGCCCTGCCGGCAAGACGGCGATTTCCACGCTGGGGCGCATGGTGAGCGAGGGGACGATGCGCGACGTGGCACAGAACGTTGCCCTCCAGGACTTCACAGCCGGCACGCTCGGCATCTGGGGGCACTCGACGTCGCGCCTCGGCGGCGTGACCAAGCAGGTGGCCGACAAGTTCAAGCTGCGCACGGCCCCGTTCCCGATCCAGCCCGACGGCCGCCTGCCGCTGGGCGGAAATGTCGCCATGCTGTTCGCCAAGGATCCGGCGCGACAGAAAGCCGCCTGGGAGTACATCAAGTTCGCCACCGGCCCGATCGGCGGCACGATGATGGTGCAGGCGACGGGATACTTCCCCTCGGCGCTCGCCGCGGCCGAAGATCCTGCGCTGCTCAAGTCGTACTACGCGAAGAACCCCAACCATCTGGTCGCCATCCGGCAGCTGCCGAAATCGACCGGCTGGTATGCCTTCCCGGGCGACAACGGCATCAAGATCACCGACGTCATCAAGGATCACCTGCAGTCGGTGGTCGCGCAGCGCGCCAAGCCGGACGCGGCGCTCGCTCAGATGACGAAGGACGTGCAGGCCCTGCTGCCCAGCCAGGCGTGAGGCACTTGCCCGCGTGACAGCGGACTTCATCGGACGTTAGGTTCCTCCGGAAACGGAGGAACCGATGTCCGACTGGCAAAAACGATACCAGCGCCTGCTGTTCGACCGCCCGCACCCCAAGGTGCTGCGCGTCACGATGAACCGGCCCGACAAGTACAATGCCACAGACTCGATCATGCACACCGAGTTGGTCAACGTGTGGCGCGACATCGACGGCGATGACACGGTCAATTGCGTCATCATCCAGGGGGCCGGCGGCAAGGTCTTCTCGGCCGGCGGCGACTTCGACCTCATTGAAAACAACATGAAGGACTACAACGCGCTGCTCCGCACCTGGAAGGAAGCGCGCGACATCGTCTACAACGTCATCAACTGCTCCAAGCCGATCGTCAGCACCATGCGCGGCCCCGCCGTCGGCGCGGGCCTGGTCGCCGGCATCCTGGCCGACGTCTCCATCGTCTCCAAGAAAGCCAAGATCATCGACGGCCACACCCGCCTCGGTGTCGCCGCCGGCGACCACGCTGTGATCGTGTGGCCGATCCTCTGTGGCATGGCGAAGGCCAAGTATTACCTGCTGCTCTGTGAATCGGTCGACGGCGAGGAGGCCGAACGCATCGGCCTGGTCTCGCTCTGCGTCGAGGACGACCAGCTCGAGGCCAAGGGCCTCGAGGTTGCGACCAAGCTCGCCGAGGGCGCGCAGACCTCGATCCGCTTCACCAAGTACGCGCTCAACAATTGGCTGCGCATGATGGGTCCGTCGTTCGACGCCTCGACGGCGCTCGAGATGCTGGGCTTCCTCGGCCCCGAGGTGAAGGAAGGCCTCGCCTCGCATCTCGAGAAGCGCAAGCCGAAGTTCGATCCCTACTCGCCGCTGTGAGGAACGGACCATGCGCGGACTGAACGGAAAGAGCGTCATCGTCACCGGCGGTGGCGGGGCGATCGGCGGCGCGATCTGCCGCCGCTTCGCGAGCTACGGCGCCAGGGTCGGCGTGTTCGACAAGAACCTCGACGCGGCGAAGAAGGTGGCCGCCGACATCGGCGGCTTCGTCTCGGGCGTCGACATCGCCGACTATGGCGCCGTGGGCAGCGCCATCCTGCATTTCGAGCGTGAGGTCGGGCCGACCGACATTTTGGTGAACAATGCCGGCTGGGACCGCTTCGCCAACTTCGTCGACACCACGCCCGACCTCTGGGACCAGCTCATCGCCATCAACCTCAAGGGCCCGCTCAACATGAGCCACTTCGTGCTGAAGGGCATGGTGGCGCGCGGCTCGGGCCGGATCGTTAACATCGCCTCGGACGCCGGCCGCGTCGGCTCATCGCAGGAGGCCGTCTACTCCGCCTGCAAGGGCGGCATCATCGCCTTCACCAAGACGGTGGCGCGCGAGGTCGCCCGCCGGGGCATCACGCTGAACGCCGTCTGCCCCGGCCCGACCGACACGCCCTTGCTGGCCGCCGTCGCGGGCGACGATGAGCGCGGCCAGAAGGTGCGGGCGGCGCTGGTCGGCGCCATCCCGATGAAGCGGGTCGGCCAGCCCGAGGACATTCCCGGCGCGGTCTGCTTCCTCGCCAGCGACGATGCGGCGTTCATCACCGGCCAGACGATCAGCGTGTCCGGTGGCTTGACCATGCACGGCTGAGGAGCCGAAAGTCGCGGCATGCCCGAGTTCCAGTGGCTGGCGGCGGCCTTCCCCAACTTCGTGCGCTACGTCGTTGTGGGGTTCGCGCTGATGGGCGTGTTCCTCGCCGTCTACACGCTGATCACGCCGTGGCGCGAATTCACCCTGATCCGCGAGGGCAACGCGGCGGCGGCGCTGGCGCTGGTCGGCGCACTCCTGGGCTTCAGCCTGCCGCTCGCCAATACGATCGCCCACTCGACGAGCCTCACCGACGTCGTGCTGTGGGCGCTGGTAGCGCTCGCTGTGCAGGTGATCGTGCACGTCGCCCTGCGTTTGATGCTGCCGCAGCTCAAGGCCGCGATCGAAGCCGACCAGGCAGCGGCCGGCGTCACCGCCGGCGGCTTCGCCACCTGCTTCGGCCTGATCACCGCCGCCTGCCTGACCAGCTGAACGCATGCCCTCGCCCCAAGCCCCTCGCCCATCCGGCTCGCGCATGTCGACCGGCGTCAAGCTCGTCCTGATGGGCGTTGCCGGCGCTGCCCTGCTCTATTCGTGCGCGCCCGGCATCAGCTCCGGCCTGGGTGCCTTGCCTTATCTCTGGTTCCTGCCCAATCCGTTCTTCCGCGGCCCGGCGATCTCCGGACCGCAAACGCCGGGCAGCACGGCTACGACGACCCGGCCTGGCGGCAGCTCGACATCGCCCGGCGCCACGACGCCGGACGCGGCGAAGGCCACGCCCGCTCCCAGCCAGAGCCAGCGCGGCGGCTTCGGCAGCACGGGATCGAGCAGCGGCTCGTCGGGATCGAGCTGACATGCGGCGCGAGAGCGTGACGCCGCGCCCGGGCTGGCAGCACAAGCTCGAGCAGCTCGGCTTCGACTTCTACGTCCTCGACGGCAAGACCTACTGGAACGAGCAGGCCTGCTACGCCTTCGCGACCGACCAGATCGACGAGCTCGAGGCCTCGACCGAGGAACTGCACGGCCTCGCCCTGAAGGCCGTCGAGCATGTCGTCGCCAACAAGCTCTGGGAGCGCATGCGCATCCCGCCGGCCTGGGGCGAGTACATCGAGCGCGTGTGGCGCCGCGCCGATCCGACGATCGCCGGCCGCTTCGACCTCGCCTACGACGGCAAGGGCCCGCCCAGGCTCCTGGAGTACAACGCCGACACGCCGACCGCGCTCTACGAGGCCGCCGTCGTGCAGTGGTACTGGCTGAAGGACGTGAAGCCCGACGCCGACCAGTTCAACTCGATCCACGAGAAGCTGATCGAGGCCTGGCGCGGCGTCCTCGCCCGCCTGCCGCCCGAGGGCATGGTCCACTTCGCCCGCTTCGAGGACCATCCCGAGGACCTCGCGACGTCGGAGTATCTGCGCGACACCGCCCTGCAAGCCGGGCTCGCCGGCAAGCCGCTGGCGGTGCCGCAGATCGGCTGGAACGGCAGGCGCTTCACCGATCCCGACGAGATGCCCATCCAGGTGATGAGCAAGCTCTACCCCTGGGAGTGGATGGTGCGCGAGGAGTTCGGCGCCCATGTGCTCACCGACACGACGGCCTTCCTCGAGCCCGCCTGGAAGATGATCCTCAGCAACAAGATGCTGCTGCCTCTCCTGTGGGAGGGCTTCCCCGGCCACCGCAACCTGCTGCCGGCCTTCGACAGCGAGCACCCCGACCTCAGCGGCGCCTTCGTGAAGAAGCCGATCTTCGGCCGCGAGGGCCACAACGTGACGATCGCCGGCCCCGGCGTCTTCGACACGGCGGGCGGCAACTACGGCGCCGAAGGCTTCGTCTGGCAGGCCTATCAGCCACTCCCCGTGTTCGACGGCAACCACGCCGTGGTCGGCTCCTGGGTGATCGAGGGCAAGGCGGCCGGCATCGGCATGCGCGAGGACGAGCGCCGCATCACCCACAACAACAGCCGCTTCGTGCCGCATTACTTCGAGTAGCCCGACCGGAACGGCCCGGATTGCGGTACAGGTCGACGGTAGGAAATCAGGCCCTCCGCACGCCGAAGAGCCAGTCATTTCAGGGCGTTACGCCCGCACAAGCGTACACCAAGATGTAACGCTTTCTGTGCCCGGTACTGTCTCCGGAGTCGATCCGATGCCGATTCCACAAGGCTTTTCCTCGACTCGCGTCGTTGTTCGTTGCTACACGGCCCGGCGCACTCTGTTCTCAGGTGTCGTTAAGTGTCTGTTCCGGCGTCATTATTTGGCGCTCGGTTGAGACGGGCTCGTTGTTGGGACTGTCCACAATTCAGAAACTGTGGCGGCTGCACCAGACGTATCGCGTCGACCCGGGGCGTGCCCGGGCGGTCGTGCCGAAGTGGGTAGTGGACCGGCGTAGTCCGCGCCAGTCTATAGGAACTTATAGGCATATTCCTGCTGAACCTGCAAGTCCCCCGGAAAGAATTTCGCCGCCTCAGTCGTAGCTCGGGGCCTGCCGCGCCTCGCCGAGGCTGCGCCAGGTTCCCGGCTGGAATTGCAGCGTCTGCTTCTCGATCGCCAGAGACCCGAGCCCCGGGTAGCGCTGCCGGATCAGCGGCAGGTCGACGTCGGGATCGTTGCCGACGATGATCTGCCGGAAGTAGCACGTCCATCCGGTCACGAGTTTCGCCCGTGCCGGCTCGGAGCAGGCGGCGTCCCGTTCCTGGCGGGACTTGTAGTCGACCCTGTGCATGACCATGCCGACGCGGCCGATATAGGTCACTGCCCTCGACTTCACCTCGAAGCCCGCCGGCGGCAGCCTCCTGTCCTGCCAGAAATCGTAGTGCCGGTAGATCGGGACATCCTTCCACTCGCACTTCGGCGGCGAGACGAACCAGTTGCAGACGTTCTCCCGCCTGTAGCCCGTGATCTCGCTGCCGACGAAATGGACGCCGACGGCCTGGAACTGCGCCGGCCCCGCGACGAGCCGGAAGGCGAACGGGCGGGCATTGGCGGCTATCCCTCCCTCCCACACCGAGGCGCCGCCCAGGGCCGGGAGAAGATGGAGCCGGTGATCGAGATTGCCGGGTTGGCGGAGGATCAGGGCCGTCTCGTCGACGCCGCCGAGGCCGAACGGCGCGCCGCCGTCGGCGGCGATCACCACGACGCCGACGACGATGCCTTCCGCGGGATGGGTGAGCGTGGAGTCCTTGGGCGAAAGCTCCCCGTCGGGAACGAACGTGCAGGCCTGAGCCAGCACTGCTGCGGCGATCATTCCGCCGAGCGACAAACTTCTGTTTGCCAGATTGGGCCTCCCGCAGGCGCGAAAGGCCTGCCGGGTTGTATGATGCCCGGGATCGTGGCGGATTTGGCGCCAAACCGTGTTTCAACGTGGGGTAGCACCATGAGCGAGATCTGGATCCAGCCGACCGGCGCGGCGTTGGCCGCCGACGTGCACGGCATCGACCTCAGCCGGCCGGTGAGCGACGCCGCGTTCGAGCGCGTTGCCGAGGCGTGGGCCGAGCATCTCGTGCTGCGCTTCTCCGGCCAGCGGCTCGACGACCATATGCTGATGAAATTCAGCGCCCGCTTCGGCGACCTCGACCGCGTGCCGATCGCCGCCGCGAGCCTCGACCGCGCCGACTCCGACGTCCCCGACGACGCCCGCGACTGGGTGGCCGTGATCGCCAATGCGAAGAAGAACGGCAAGGCGGTCGGCAGCCTCGGCAGCTACGAGCTCGTCTGGCACACCGACATGTCCTACAACCCGCTGCCGCCGCGCGCCTCGCTGCTCTATGCGCTCGACGTGCCGCCCGATGGCGGCAACACCGGCTTCCTCAACATGTACGCCGCCTACGAGACGTTGCCCGCCGATCTCCGGCGCGCGATCGAGGGCCGGACCTGCATCCACGATTCCAGCCGCAACTCTGCGGGCGAGCTGCGGCGCGGCTTCCAGCGCACGGTGGACGTCCGCCAGACGCCGGGCGCCGTGCATCCCCTCGTCCGCCTGCATCCCGTGACCAAGCGCAAGGCGCTGTTCCTCGGCCGCCGGCCCGGCGCCTACATCCATGGCCTGCCGGTCGAGGAGAGCGAGGCCCTGCTCGACGCGGTATGGGCGCACGCCACCCAGGAGCGCTTCGCCTGGTACCAGAAGTGGCGGGCCGGCGACCTCGTGCTGTGGGACAACCGCTGCGTCATGCACCGCCGCGATGCCTTCGACGAGAGCCTGCGCCGGCTGATGCACCGGACGCAGATCGTCGGCGAGCCGGTGCTGGCGGGTTAGCCGCCCGCCCCGGGCTCCAGCGCCGGGAGAGTCCCGAGCCCTGCATTACTTTAGGTTGCAAGCGCCGGATAATGGTCGCAGAGTCGCTGCCGGGCCGCGTCAGGGGGAGGTTCGCGTGCGCGGCGCGGGGAGGAAGGCATGTCGAGAGCAAGCGACGAGCACATCCTGCCGTTGGCCAACCACGATGCCGCGGATTGGCCTGCTCCGGGGCAACCGCTTCCCGAGCCGCACCGGCGCGGCCTCCTTTCGCGACTTATTCTAGAATTCTGGCACAGCCTGCCTGCCTGGCCCGGCTATCTCAATCAGACGCGCACGCTCATGATCAGTGTGCTGGTCCTTCTTGCAGGTGGCGTCATTCTCTTTGCGACCGGCAAGGCGGTGTTCGAAGATGTCGTCGTCATCGACCCCATTTCGGTATCAATCGACCTGGAAGCGCGCGGCTACACAGGCGCGGCCATTACCCGCCGCATCTTCGACGAGATCAAGAACATCAGCCAGGTCGCTTCGACGGCAAAGCAGAAAGCGGATCTCAGTCAAGGAAACCGCAGCGATACGCTGTCGAAAGTCGAGCTGCCGGCGTCCGGCCTGAGCGTTGCGACCATCGTCGCCATCCTGAGGGACGTTCTCGGCAGCGCCGAAACGCGCATCGGAGGAGAAGTCACTGTCGGCCGCCCGACGGGCGTGGATGTCGGGCCGGCGCAAATTTCCCTGCTCATTCGCATCGACCATCAGCACGTTCGACATGTCCGCCATTTGGGAAAAGGCGACCTCGATCAGCAAATCAAGTTGGCAGCAATCGAGGTGATGAAGCATGTCGACCCCTATGTCCTTGCCTCGTATTTCTACGCGAACGAATCATGGGACGAGATGAACGTCCTGATCAACCGCATCCTCGCCAAGCAGGACGGGGGCGATCACAAGTGGGCTCTCATCCTGCGCGGCAACTACTTCCATCGACAGGGGCAACGCGAAAGAGCCCTAACGTACTACGAACTGGCGATCTCGCTTGATGGGAAGTTTGCGACGGCCCTTACGAACAAGGGGCTCATGCTCGCAGAAAGGGGCGACCATGCGGGCGCCCTGGAGATGTACAAGGTGGCCGCGACAGCCGACTCCAAGTCCTACTTCGCCCTCAACAATTGGGGCGCCTTGCTGTCCGATGCCGGAGATCACGCTGGCGCCATGGCCAAATTCAAACGCGCAATAGAAGTCGAGCCGAAGCCAGTGATGGCCCGCAAGAATTTGGCTGCAATCCTGGTGGAGATGCGTGACTACGAGGCAGCCGCTCTTGAGTATCTGAGGACTCTCGAGCTCAATCCCAAAGACAAGTATGCGCTGATGGGATGGGGTGACGTACTCTATCGTCTCAATCTTCGGAACGATGCCGAGAACAAATTCGAGCGTGCCCTCGAAATTGAAGAAAGAAGTGAGTTGGCCCTCACCAGGTGGGGAGATGCTTTGTCGGGTATCGGCGACCGCGACGCGGCAAGAGAACATTACGTGCGAGCTATCACGAAAAATCCGGAGTATGTGGCGGCTTATGTCGGCCTGGGGCGAATTCAGTTGGCGGAATTCGACACCGATGGCTCGCTCGCGACCTGCAGGCACGCCATGAAATTCGCCTCAAGCTACGCCAGCACTCATGGGTTTTGCGGCGATGTCCTTCGGCTTCGAGGCTCCCACAAAGAGGCAATCGAGCACTTCACCAGAGCGGTTTCGCTGGCCCCGGGCAATTGGCGGGCACTGGTCAGTCTCGGCTCTTCATTTTATGCCGGCAGAGATTTCTCGCGCGGGGGCGAGTACTTCGCGAAGGCCGTGAACATCCGCCCCCACGATGCCGTACTCCTGAACACCTGGGGTGAAGCTCTCTACGACGCCAGGGATTTTCACGGAGCCGCCGAGAAATTCGAGAAAGCGACACGCATCGATCCGGGTTACACGGGGGCGTACGAAAATTGGGCCGAAGCGCTCAGAGCGCTTGGCGACCGCAAGGGAGCGACACGCTGCTACACGACGATGTTCGCCGTCGTCGGCCTCGGGGCTACCGCTCCAAGCCATGACCTGGGGCTTCCTCAGTCGCCTTGATCTGGCGAACGTCGCTTCCGGATCGCGCGGTAGCGGATGTTCAAGTCGGGCGGTTCATGGTCTTTTGGACCGCGCGCATCTTGCGCGCTCATGGATCATGAGGCGCGCGGGACGCGCGCGGTCCGGAAGAACATGAGTCTATCCAGGCGCCGTAGTATGTCAGTTATCATATCATATGATGACAGACATATGATTACCTTTACCCCGGCATCTTGACCGCCGAGTTGCGGCGCTCCGGCATCGGATCCTCGAAGGCGCGCGGGTATCTGTGGGGCTGGGCCGAGACCTTGTCGAGCTTCTCCAGCGCCTCGGCCGGCAGGCGCCAGCCGCCCGCTTTCAAGGTCTCACCGAGCTGCTCGACGTTGCGGGCGCCCACGATCGCCGAGGTCATGAACGGCCGGTCGATCACCCAGCGCAGCGCCACCTCGGCCGGCGGCTTGCCGAGTCCCTTGGCGACGTCGAGCAGCGTCTGCAGGATCTCGGCGTGGTTGGGCGCGAAGAATTTGCTCTGGAAGCCCCAGCCCTCGGCGGAGCGGCTGCCCTGCACCTTGAGATTGCCCGGCGTGTACTTGCCCGCGAGATAGCCGCTGCCGAGCGGCGACCAGGCGACGCAGCCCAGCCCCTTGAGCTGCAGCGCCGGCACGATCTCCTCGTCGATGTCGCGGACCACCAGGCTGTATTGCGGCTGATAGCAGGCGAAGCGCTCCCACCCTTTCGTGTCGCTGATCCACAGCGCCTCCATCAGGCGCCACGCCTCGAAGTTCGAGCAGGCGGTGTAGAGCACCTTGCCCTCGCGCACGAGATCGTCGAGGGCGCGCAGCATCTCCTCGAGCGGCGTCTGATGGTCGACATGGTGGATGTAGTAGATGTCGAGATAGTCGGTCTGCAGCCGCTTCAGCGAGCCCTCGATCTGCTGCTTGATGTGCAGCCGCGACATGCCGGAATCGTTGGGCCGCCCGCCCATCGGGTTGAAGAACTTGGAGGCGACGATGGCGTCCTGGCGCTTGCCCTTCAACGCCACGCCCAACATCGTCTCCGAGTTGCCGCCGACATAGGAGTTGGCGGTGTCGAAGAACGTCACGCCGGCGTCCAGCGCGGCGTTCACCATCTTCGTGGCGCCGTCCTGGTCGGCGCCATTGCCGAAGGTCATGGTGCCGAGGCAGATCTCGGAGACTTTCAGGCCGGCGCGGCCGAGATTTCGGTAGTGCATGCGTCCCCTCGTGTCGTTTCGCCGATTGTGCCCCAATTTCGCCGGCCGCGGTCGAAAACTGCCGGATCCCCCGGCTTCCTGGACTGGCCCACGGCATCGCAATTTGATGCCTCAGCCCATTCCGCAGGCCCGCTTTTCCTGATTTGATCGACCAGGCACAGAGTCAGACCGGGTGTAGACCAGAACCTCTGGAAGAGGCGGCACATGAGACGGCGCGATTTCATCACCGTGCTCGGCGGAGCCGCCGGGGCATGGCCGGCTGCTACGCGCGCGCAGCAGCCCCGAAAAGTCCCCCGCCTGTGCTTCCTGACGTTCGATCCGGGGTCGTTGCAATCGACAAGATTCGGGGCCTTCTTCGAGGGATTGCGCGATCTGGGATATGTCCAGGGGCAATCGATACTCATCGACTATCTGACCGCCGATGGTCGGGACGATCGCTATTCGGCCCTTGCCGCCGAATGCGTGCGCCTTGGCGCCGATGTCATAGCGACATCGACGACTCCCGCCACTCTGGTCGCGAAGAGTACGACGCAGACCATCCCGATCGTCATGATCGGCCTGGGCGATCCCGTGGGCACCGGCCTGGTCGACAGCCTCGCCCGTCCCGGTGGAAACGTCACCGGGCTGTCCCTGATGTTTCCCTCCCTCGCCGTCAAGCGGCTGGAGCTGCTGCGGGAACTCGTGCCGCAAATCTCGCGCATCCTCGTGCTGACGCACCTGTCCGACCCGGTTGCGGCGTCCTCGGTGAAAGCGCTTGAAGAGGCGGCCCGCTCGCTCGGCATGAAGCTGCTGATCCAGGATATTCGAACGACCGGCGATCTTCCCGTCGCGTTCGAGGCGGGAGCGAGGGAACGCGCCGAAGGAGTCCTCAACACCGGCGAGAGCATATTCGCGGTCAACCGTGCCCTTCTGGCAGAGCTGGCGGTGCGTCATAGACTGCCGGGTGTGTACCATCTGAGAGTCATCGCCGAGGCCGGTGGCCTGATGAGCTATCAGCCGGTCTCGGCCATACAGCACCGCCGTGCCGCCACCTATGTCGACAAGGTCCTCAAGGGCGCCAGGCCGGCCGACCTGCCGATCGAGCAGCCGACGCAGTTCGAGCTCATCGTCAATCTGAAGTCCGCGAAGGCGCTCGGCCTCACCATACCGCCGACCTTGCTCGCGCGCGCCGACGAGACGATCGAATAGCTGGCGGTGAATCTCCGGCCGAGGCGTCCGGTCCGTCCAAGGTCCTTCGCTACTCTCAGGACGACAAGCAAGAGTAAGGTCTCTCTCTTGTCATCCTGAGCGCAGCGAAGGATCTCTTCTCTTCTGGACCGCGAGCGTCCCGCTCGCCTCATGAGCGAGCCGGAGGCTCGCGGTCCGGAAGACAGATCAGAGCCCCAGCATCGCCTTCGCTAGCACGTTGCGCTGAACCTCGGACGAGCCGCCGTAGATCGTGGTCTTGCGGTTGTTGAAGTAGCGCGGCGAGACGTCGTCGACGTATTCGCCGCCGACCGGAACCACGTTGCTGTCGTAGTTGCGCAGCTCGGTGAACGGCGTGCCGTACCAGCCGACCGCCTCGACCGCGAGCTCGGTCAGCTTCTGGCCGACCTCGGTGCCGCGCATCTTCACGACCGAGCCCATGTTGCCCGGCGCGTCGCCGGTCTTGAGGCTCGAGTAGAACATCAGCTCGTTCATCTCGACGGCGTCGATCTCCATCTCGAGCGCAGCGACCTTCTCGCGCCACTGCGGGTCGGCCGACAGCGGCTCGCCCTCGCTCATCTGCGTCTTCGAGAGCGTCTGCAGGTGGCGGAACGCCTTGCGCAGGCGCGGGCCGAAGGCCTGGCCGCCGCGCTCAAACTCGAGCAGGTACTTGGCGTAGGTCCAGCCCTTGTTCTCCTCGCCCACCAGGTTCTCGACCGGCACCTTCACGTCGGTGAAGAAGACCTGGTTGACCTCGTGGCGCATCGGCGTGCGCGTGCCGTCGACGAGATAGATCGGGTCGAGCGTGATGCCGGGCGACTTCATGTCGATCAGCAGGAAGGAGATGCCCTCCTGGCGCTTGCCCTCGTTCGAGGTGCGCACCAGGCAGAAGATCCAGTCGGCGAAATGGGCGTTGGTCGTCCAGATCTTCTGGCCGTTCACGACATAGTGGTCGCCATGGCGTTCAGCCCTGGTGCGCAGGCTCGCGAGATCGGAGCCCGATCCCGGCTCCGAGTAACCCTGGCACCACAGCTCCTCGGCCGCCGCGATCTTCGGCAGGAAGCGCTTCTTCTGCGCCTCGCTGCCGAACTTCATCAGGACCGGTGCCACCATCTTGATGCTGAACGAGGAGAGATAGGGCGAGTCGGCGCGCGCCATCTCCATCTCGAAGATGAATTTCTGCGTCGAGTTCCAGCCCGGCCCACCATATTCCTTCGGCCAGTTGGGGCAGAGCCAGCCCTTGCTGGCGAGCTTCTTCTGCCACTGGACCAACCGCTCCTTGGAGACGTGGCTGGTGCGGCTGCGCCGGCTCTCCTCCGCGACCTCCGGCGGCATGTTGGCCCCGATCCAGTCGCGGACTTCCTGCTGGAACGCCAGTTCCTGCTCGCTGAATGCCAGACGCATATCGTTCTCCCGCCCCCTCCGCCCCGTAAGACGGGGCACCTCCCCCGCAGACGGGGGAGGAGGTCAACGTTCTTGTCTTCCCCCGTCTGCGGGGGAAGGTGGCGCGTAGCGCCGGAAGGGGGTCAGAGCCCCAGCATCACCTTCGACATGATCCCGCGCTGCACTTCCGACGAGCCGCCGTAGATCGTCATCTTGCGGCCGTTGAAGTAGCGCGGCGCCAGCGTGTCGACGCCCTCCGGCCCGATCGGCTCGACATTGGCGTTCCAGGCGCGCTGCTCGGGGAACGGCTGGCTGTAGTAGCCCGCCGCCTCGACCGCGAATTCCTGCACCTGCTGCATCACCTCGGTGCCGCGCAGCTTGATCATCGACGACAGCGGGCCCGGGTTCTGGCCGGAGGCGAGCTTGGAATAGAATTCCTGCTCGAACATCTCGAGGCCGGAGATCTCGATGTCCATGCGCGCGAGCTTCTCGCGCCACGCCGGCTCGGCCAGGATCGAGTCCTCGCCTTCCGGCATCGATTGCGCCAGCCGCTTCAGCTTCTCGTAGCCCGACCGCAGCCGCGGGCTGTAGGGATTGCCGCCGCGCTCGAACTCGAGCAGGTACTTGGCGTAGGTCCAGCCCTTGTTCTCCTCGCCGACGCGGTTCTCGACCGGCACCTTCACGTCGGTGAAGAACACCGAGTTCACCTCCTGCGTGCCGGCACGGTTGCCGTCGGCGGTGATGATCGGCTCGACCGAGATGCCCGGCGTCTTCATGTCGATCAGCAGGAAGGAGATTCCCTCCTGCGGCTTGCCCTCGTTCGAGGTGCGCACCAGGCAGAAGATCCAGTCGGCGGTCTGGGCGAGCGTCGTCCAGGTCTTCTGGCCGTTGACGATGTAGTGGTCGCCACTCTCGTCCTTATGGCGCACCGCCTTGGTGCGGAGCGACGCGAGGTCCGAGCCCGAGCCCGGCTCGGAATAGCCCTGGCACCAGATCAGGTCGGAATTCAGCATCGGCGGCAGGTGGCGCTTCTTCTGCTCGTCGGAGCCGTATTTCATGATGACGGGGGCACACATCTTGGGGCCGAACGGCGAGGTGCCGGGGGCGCCGGCCTTCGCCATCTCCATCTCGAAGATGTACTTCTGCGTCGTGGTGAAGCCCGGTCCGCCGAATTCCTTCGGCCAGCCGGTGCACAGCCAGCCCTTCTTGGCCAGCCGCTTCTGCCAGTCGATCAGGCGCTCCTTCGGCATGTAGGCGTTCCGGCCGACCTTGATCTCGCCCACGATCTCGGGCGTCAGGTTCTCCTTCAGCCAGCTTCGCACTTCCTGCTGGAAGGCCAGCTCTTCCTTGCCGAATGTCAGGTCCATTCCGGAACTCCCTTTCGCGGTCAAATTACCGCGCCGGGTTCGCGGACGTAAAGCATGCGCTAGAGTGGCCGTTCCGCAGCGCCCGCCTGGAAAAACGATGTCCCCGCCCCTTCTGCCCGTGATCAGCGACGACAAGCTTCCCACCGTGGCCGATGTGGTCGTGATCGGCGCCGGCATCGCCGGCTGCGCGGCGGCCCATGCGCTGGCGAAGAAGGGCCACTCGGTCGCCCTGCTCGACAAGGGCGTGGTCGGCGGCGAGCAGAGCAGCCGCAACTGGGGCTGGTGCCGCCAGCAGCATCGCGACCTGCGCGAACTGCCGCTGGCGATGAAGAGCCTCGAGATCTGGGGCGAGCTCAACCGCGAGCTGGGCACTGAAACCGGCTTCCGGCGCACCGGCCTGCTCTACGTCACGACCCGGCCGGCCGATTTCGCCGAATGGGAGGCCTGGACGCTGCGCGCCCGCGAGTACCAGATGCACAGCCGCATCCTCTCGCCCGCCGAGGCCAAGGCGATGACGCCGGGCAGCGTGCCCGACTGGATCGGCGGCGTGCACTCGCCGACTGACGGCCGTGCCGAGCCCTCGCTCGCCTCGCCTGCCTTCGCCGAGGCCGCGCGCCGACTCGGCGCGACGATCCACCAGAAGTGCGCGGCGCGCGGCCTCGACATCCAGGGCGGCCGGGTCGCGGGCGTCATCACCGAGCGCGGCCTCGTCCGCACGCAGGCCGTCCTGTGCGCCGGCGGGGCGTGGAGCTCGCTATTCTGCCGCCGGCACGACCTTCGCCTGCCGCAGGCCGGCGTGCGTTCGACGTCGTTCATGACGCATGCGGCGCCCGAGGTGACCGACGGCGGGCTCTCGATGCCCGACGTCACGATCCGCCGTCGCCTCGACGGCGGCTACACGGTGGGACTGGGCGGGCGCGGCACCGTCGACCTCTCGCTGCAGGGCCTGCTCTACGCGCGGCAGTTCTGGCCGACCTTCAAGAAGCGGCGCAAGGGACTCACCTTCGCGGTCGGGCGGTCGTTCTTCGAGGGCCCGGAAGCCTTCGCCAACTGGTCGTTCGACCGGGTGTCGCCGTTCGAACGCCTGCGCACGATCGACCCGCCCGCCGATCCGCGCCTCGTGAACCAGGGCCTGGCCCGGCTGGGCGAGCATTATCCCGCGCTCAACGGGCTGACGGTCGCACACTCCTGGGGCGGCATGATCGATTCGACGCCCGACGGCATTCCGGTGATCTCGGCGGTCGATCCCCTGCCCGGCCTTTTTCTCTCGACCGGCTACACCGGCCACGGCTTCGGCATCGGGCCGGCGGCCGGACGGCTGGCGGCCGACATCGTGGCCGGCGACCCGCCGATCGTCGACCCGCACCCGTTCCGCTACAGCCGCATGATCGACGGCACCGACCTCGGCGCGCCGGGGATGATGTAGAGGGGAGGTTCCATGCCGAAGCGCATCAACCGCGCCATCGAGCTGCTGGAGGCCGGCCAGGCGATCTACTACGACGGCCCGCACACCGGGCACGTGCTGACCTACGAGCAGGGCCGCAAGGACGCCCGGACGTGGGCCGACTACATCAATGTCGGCATGGAGCATGGCGCCTTCGACATGACCGGGCTCGCCGAGTACATACGCGGCCTGGTCGATGGCGGCCCGACCGCCTCCGGCCATCGCACGCCGGCCGTGATCGTGGAGGCGCCGGTCAATGGCACGGACGGCGCCAACGTCCGCTTCAACGCCTGGCAGTTCCGCCAGATCCTGGGCCGCGGCGTGCACGGCATCCTGCTCTGCCAGGCCGAAAGCGCCGACGCGGTGCGCGAGTTCGTGGCGGCCTGCCGCTTCCCACACAACAAACCGGGCATCGACAAGTTGGGCGTCGGCACGCGCGGCCGCGGCTCCGAGCCGACCGCCGCCCCGGTCTGGGGCCTTGATACTGTTGACTATTTGAACCGCTGCGATCCCTGGCCGCTCAATCCGGCCGGCGAGCTTCTGCTCGGCGTCAAGATCGAGAGCCCGCCCGGCGTTGAACATTGCGAGGAGATCTTGGCGGTGCCCGGATTGGGGTTTGCCGAGCTCGGACCGGGCGATCTCAGCCTGGCGCTGGGCTATACGACGCCGCCCAAACGCCCCTACCCGCCGGAAATGGAAGTCGCCCGCGCCCGGGTGTTTGCCGCGGCGCGGCGCAACGGCCTCGCCTTCCTGGAAGGCGCCACGCCCGCCACGATCGCCGCCTGTCTCGACGAAGGCGTGCGCGTCATCGCCGGCCACGATCCCGGAACGGCCAAAGTCGGCCGTGCCCATCAGCGGCGGACAATGCCCGTCTGAGCGGTCAGCCCATGACCAGTTTCGGCAGGCCCAGTGCCACGTCGGGGAAGGCCATCAGGAGGGCGATCAGGAACATCATGGCGCCGACGAACGGCAGCGCGCCCCAGATGACGTCGGCGATCGGCCCCCGCTCGCGCATGCCCTGCACGACGTAGAGGTTGAGGCCGACCGGCGGCGTGACCAGGGCCGCCTCGATCAGCACCGTCAGCACGACGCCCCACCAGATCGGGTCCCAGCCCATGCCGGTCACGATCGGGAAGATGAAGGGCGTGGTGAGGATCATCATGGAGATGGTCTCCATGAAGCAGCCGAGGATCAGGTAGAAGACGACGATCAGCAGCAGCGTGCCGACCTTGCCGAGGCCGAGACCCTCGATCAGCTTGCCCATGCCGTCGGTGAATCCGATGGAAGCCAGCACGAAGTTCAGGAACTGGGCGGCCAGGATGATCAGCATGATCATCGCCGTGGTGCGCATCGTGCCCTCGAGCACCGCCCGCATCATCGCCAGGTTCAGAGTACGTTCGAAGGCCGCCAGCAGCAGGGCGGCGAGCACGCCGAGGGAGGCCGCCTCGGTCGGGGTCGCCCAGCCGGCGTAGATCGAGCCGACGACAACCAGGAAGATGAATAGCGGCGCGACCAGGTCCTTCAGCGCATGGAGCCGCTGCCGCCACGACGTCTCGATCGGCGTTCCGCCCTTGCTCGGCCTGACGAGGCAGGACACCAGGACGTAGGCCATGAACAGCCCGGCCAGCAGGAGACCCGGGATCATGCCGGCAAGATAGAGTCGCGGCACCGAGGTGTTGGTCAGCAGCCCGTAGAGGATGAAGTTGATCGATGGCGGGATCAGGATGCCGAGCGTGCCGCCGGCGGCCAGCGTCCCCAGGAACAACCGTTCGTCGTAACCGCGTCGCTTGATCTGCGGCAGTGCCGCCACGCCGACGGTGGCGGCCGTGGCGACGCTGGAACCGGAGGTCGCGGCAAACATCGCGCAGGTGCCGATGTTGGCCTGCATCAGCCCGCCCGGCAGCCAGGACAGCCATTGGGCGATGGCGGCGTAGACGCGCTCGGCGATGCCGGAGCGCAGCAGGATCTCGCCCAGCATGACGAACAGCGGGATGGCGATCAGGATGTATTCCGAGCTCGAGTTCCACAGGATCTCGCCCATCGCGAGATAGAGCGGCATCGACGAGTAGAACTGGTTGAGGGCGAGGCCGAGCACGCCCATGGCGGCGGCAATCGGCACGCTGATGGCAAGCAGGACGATCAGCATCACGAGGGCGCTGGCGAGCATCGATCCTACCTTCCCGCGTTGTCCGGCCTGGTCGAACCGGGATGCTTGCCGAAGGCGATGCCGAGGCTGGCGAGCTCGCTCTCGATCTCCTCGTCCTGCGACGCGACGCCCGCGGTCTGGCTGACGGTCAGGAGATCGCCGTGCGCCAGTGCGATCGACGCCCGCGCCAGGGCGACGCAGATTGAGAACATGAACAGGGCGAGGCCGAACACCCAGGGCATCTGCGGCAGCGACAGCGGCGTGCGCAGCGGCGTGTTCGAGCGGTTCCACTCGACGAAGTTGGACTGCATGAGGTCGAAGCTGCGATCGAGCATCGCGAGCGCCAGGACTCCCAGGACGAGCAGTGCGACGATGTCGAGGATCGCCCGGGTGCGCGCCGGGAAGTGCCCGTACAGGGCGTCGATGCGGACATGGCCGCGCGTCACCAGCACGTGCGCCAGCGACCAGGTGGTGCCGACGGCGAACAGGTACGCGGCCAGCTCGTCGGAGCCGGAATAGACCACCGTCAGCAACTTGCGGGAGATGACCTCTGCCGAAACGAGGAGCGCCGCGACCAGCAGCAGGACCCCGCCGAGGCCCGCGAAGATGCGCGAGACCACGGCGGTTGCGTTCCAGAGCTTTTCCATTGGAGGCATGAGACTCCGCACCCGCTGCGCGGAGGCTCCTGTTCCGGTGCCGCTACGCTACTTGGCCTTGGCCACCAGACCGTATTTCTTGCCGATCGTGTCGGTCCACTTCTGGGCGCATTCGGGCCCGCAACGGGCGGCCCAGGACGGAAGCACCACGTCGTTCAGCACCTTGTCGCGCGCCTTGAGGTCGGCATCGCTCGGCTTGACGAGCTTGAGCTTGCCGGGCGTTCCCTGCGTGCATGTGCCGTTCCCGGTCGTGCAGGCGACACCCTCGTCGGTCTCGGCCTCGGTGGCCTTCCACGACTTGTCGGTGAGCTTGTCAAACTCCTTCTTGAGCAGCTCCTTGGTCGCCGGCGAAAGCTTGTCCCACGTCCGGGCATTGACGACCCATACCGACGCGGTGAAGCCGACCGGCAGACGGAACAGCGTGTTCGTCACCTCGTGCCACTTCGCCTTGTAGGCCGGCATCGTGCCGGTGATACCGCAGTCCACCACGCCCTTCTCCAGCGCCGGAACGACCTCGCCGAACGGCAGGGTCACCGCCGAGCCGCCGAAGCCTTTCACGAGATCGGCCTGCGAGGCGCCCTGCACGCGCACCTTCTTGCCCTTGAGATCCTCGACGCTCTTGATGTCGCCGCGGCAGTAGAAATTCTGCTCGGGCCAGGTGAAGGTGCCGAGCACGATGGCGCCGTGGCGCTCGCGCATCACCTTCTGCATCTCCGGCATCCAGGCGTCGAGGATGTCCCGGCTCATCTTGTAGGTGCCGGCAACACCTGCGATGTCGACCGCCTCGACGATCGCACCGCCGTCGTCGACGTAGATCGGCAGCGCTGCCGCGAAGTCGTAGACGCCGGTCTTGAGCAGGCGCAGCACCTCGGTGCCCTTGAGGTTGAGCTCGGTGATCGACTTGATGTTGCCGGAGAGCTTGCCGCCCGATGCCGCGGGCAGTTCCTTTTCCCAGAACGGGGCCTCGAGGACCTTCCAGTTGGTCAGGAAGTTCCACGTTCCGACGACGTTGAATTTCTTCTGATCGACGGCCTGCGCGTTGGCCGACCCACCCGCGAACGCCACGGCGGCAACAGCCGCCACTGCCAGAATTCGACGCATACCTTGCCTCCCTGATCGGCTCTTTGGCCTGTGATTGCGCGAACACTAGCCCATTGCCGCGGGCGTTGACCATAGCCCGCGGCCCTCGCGTTCCGCTGGTCGTCAGACCGCGATGACGACGCCGTCGTGGCCGGGATCGGCGCCGCCGTCGAGCCCGTCCTCATGGACTCGGATGGCGTGCACCGCGGCAAAGCCGAAACTGTGCGGGCTGCGCACCACGGGATGGCCCATGCCCTGCAGCTCGCGCTCGACGCGGCCCTGGACGCGGTTGGAGATGTCGATCGCGTCCGAGGTCGCCGAGAAGCGCGCCGCGTTCACCGCCTCGACCATGGTCATGTCGAAGTCGAGCGCGTTCAGGATGACGTGCAGCACGCCCATGGCGATCTGCGTCGCGCCGGGCGCGCCGATGATGAGATGCGGCTTGCCGTCCCTGAAGAGGATCGAGGGCACGACCGAGCTGAAGCGCGCCTTGCCCGGCGCGATCGAGCCGGCGCGGCCGGGCCGCGGGTCGAACACGCCCATGCAGCCGTTGTACATGAAGCCCAGTCCCGGCGTGACGACGCCCGAGGGCATGCCGAGCGAATGGGTCATCGAGAAGCAGTTGCCGTCCCTGTCGAGGACGGAGATGTGCGTCGTATCCTTGGACACCGCGCCCGAGTTGAAGCGCGGCACCTTCGCCATCACGCCGGCGCGAATCTCATCGGCCATGCTCTTCGCGTAGGCCTTCGAGGTCAGCCGCTCGACCGGCACGTCGACGAACTTCGGATCGCCGACATGGGCGTCCTTGTCGATGGTGGCGCGCTTCATCGCTTCGCTGACGATGTGGATGTAGCCGGCCGAGTTGTGCTCCATGCCGCCAAGGTCGAAGTTCTCCAGGATGTTCAGCATCTCGATCAGCATGACGCCGCCGCCCGGCGGCTGGTTGGTCGAAACCCTGTAGCCGCGATAGTCGCCCCACAGCGGCGGATTGCGCACCGGCGTCCAGGCCTCGAGGTCGGCGGCCGTCAGCAGCGCCTCATTCTTCCTCATGTCCTCGACGATCGCGGCGGCGATCTCGCCTGTGTAGAAGGTGTCCGCGCCATCTTTGGCGATGGCGCGCAGGGTCTGGCCGTAGTCGCGGTTGACGACCAGGTCGCCGACGCGCTTGGGCGTGCCGTCGGGCCGGCAGTAGAGCGCGCGCGCCGCCGGCGTGAAGTTCGTGCGCTCCCAGTTGGGCGCGCGGCCGAAGGCGCCGTCGTCGCTCCACCAGTAGTGGACGTGCGGCCGCACGGTCCATCCGCCCTCCGCCCAGGCGATGGCGGGCTCGACGATGCGCGACCACGGGAGCTTGCCGTGCTCCTTGTGTGCCTCGTGGTACATCCTGAGGTTGGCCGGCGCGCAGATCGACTTGTAGCCGATGTCGTTCACGCGGCCCTTCAGGATGAAACCGTAGCCGTCGCGCGCCTCGCTCTCGATCAGGTTGGCCCACATGTCGGGCCGCGCGCCGAGCGGCGCCGGCGCATGGGCGTCGATGTAGCCGTGGAATTTCTTGCCGGGCATATAGATGCCGCAACTGCCGAAGCCCGCGATGCCGCACATCAGCGGATCGACCACGCCCTGCACCAGGGCGCAGGCGATGCCGGCATCGACGGCATTGCCGCCCTCGCGCAGCACGTCGGCCCCCGCCTCCGTCGGCTCCGGCTGCGGGGCCACGATCATCGCCTGCTTTTTGTAACGCACGTCGCTTCCTCCGACTCTTCGTTGGCGGCGACTCAATCCCAACCGTTGCGCCTGCGCAACACGGCGGTGGCCGGCGCCAGCGCCAGACCTTTGCTCTGGACGGTGGGCAGCCATTCCTGCAGCGCCTGCAGGGTCGCCTCGTGCGGATGGCCGATCGCCACGACGAAACCCTGGCGGCGCGCCACCGCCTCGGCCTCGGCGAGCTTGCGGCGCACCGCCTCGAGGCTCTCGTCGTCGTCGAGGAAGACGTGGCGCACGATCGAAGGCACGCCCAATTCGTGCGCCACTTGGTCGCCGACCGAATCCTTCGTCGTCCGAGAGTCGAGGAACATCAGGCCACGCGGCTTGAGCTGCTTCAGCACCGTCTCCATCCCGGGTTTGAAGGCGGTGAATCGGCTGCCCATGTGGTTGTTGACGCCGGCGAAGCCGGCAAAGCTCTCGAGCGCGCTGTCGGTGCGCCGGCGCAGCTCGGCATCCGGCATCGAGACTAGGAGTGCGCCGGGTCCCGGGTCGTTGCGGCCGCCGGGCTCCATGGGCAGATGAAGCATCAGCTCATGGCCGCGTGCCCGCGCCGCCCGCGTCTGCTCGCCGAGGTCCTTCGCATAGGGCAGGAACGACAGGGTCATCGGACCCGGCAGCTCCCACGCGCGCTTCGAACGCGGCCGGTCGAGCCCGACATCGTCGATCACGATGGCGACCAGCGGCTTGCCGCCGGGATCGCGGAACGGCAGCGCATTGCGCCGCCACGCCTGGTCGCTCGACGCGGCGGCCGCGATCTGCGGCTGCCTGGCCGCCGGCCGCGGCTTCTCCTCCAGGGTGACGCGCGGCTTGCCGGGCTCCGCCTCGGTGTACTTGGGAAAGCCCGGCAGGTCCTCGATGCGGGCGTATTTCGGCTCCGACACGGCGGGCGGCGCGGCACCGCGCTTCATCTCCTCGATCGTGTCGCGCGCAAGCCGCTCGCCGTCGACCGTGTCGAGCTTCTGCGCCAGCCAGTATCCGCCGACGATGCTGCCGACGAACAGCACGATGCCGGCGAGCACGATCGCCGGCCAGCGATAGGCGGAAAACCGTGCGGCGACGGCAGCGTAGCGCGCGCGCAGCGATCCCGGCGTCGGCTTCGGACTCCTTCTGTTCGCCTTCCCGCTTCTGTTCTTCCTCGACGCCATGTCAAATCGTCGCCCTAAAGCCTTGGCCTGTCGCCATTCTTTTGCCTAAGTTCAGAGCGCGCGCCAAAACAAAAGTTACAATCCGGCGAGCGACTTCACCACACGGATGTCGGCTTCGCCCGACCGCCCGCCCTCGCGGCGGAAACCGAGATGCTTGGCGAGGTCGAGCATTTTGCGGTTCTCGCGCAGCACGTGGCCGACGACGCGCTTCACGCCGCGCGACTTGCCGTAGCGCAGCACGTGATGGAGCAGCAGTCCGCCATAGCCCTTGCCCTGCCGGTCCGACGCCACCGTGAGCGCGAACTCGGCCTGCTCGAAGCCGGGATCGGCGACCAGCCTGCCGACGCCGATCAGCCCGTCACGGGCAAGCAACAGGAACGCCATCTCGCGGTCATAGTCGATCTGGGTGAGCCGCGCCGCGAGCTCGTGGCTCATCTCGCGCAATGGCCCGAAGAAGCGCAGGCGCACGTCCTCCGGTGTCAGCCGCTGCGTGAAGGCGCGCAGCATCGGCTCGTCGTCGGGCCGGATCGGCCGGATGCGCAGCTTCTCGCCCTGGTGCTCGATCTCGGTCTCGAGCTCCACGGGATAGGGCCGGATGGCAAAGCGTGCCGCCCGCTCCTGCCCCTTCGCCGGCCGCTGCACGACGATGCGCGCGTCGAGCGCGATCACGCCGTGCGCGTCGGCGAGCAACAGGTTGATGTCGAGCTCGGCGATCTCGCCCACGTCGGCGATGAGCTGCGACAGCCGGATCATCGCCTCGCCCACAGCCGTCCGGTCGGCCGGGGCGCGGTCGCGATAGCCGCGCAGCAGGCGATCGACCCGGGTGCGCGAGAGCGCGTCTTCCGCCAGCACCGGATCGAGCGGCGGCAGGGCCAGCGCCTTGTCGTCGATCACCTCGGCCGCGACGCCGCCGTGGCCGACCAGGATGACCGGCCCGAACACCGGGTCCTCGGCCGCGCCGAGGATCAGCTCGACGGCGTGCGGCCGCTTGATCATCGGCTGCACCACGAAGCCGTCGATGCGCGCCTTGTTGGCCATCACCAGCATCTTGCCGGTCATCTCGCGCACCGCATCGAGCACGGCCTGCTCCGACACGAGGTCGAGCGCCACGCCGCCCACGTCGCTCTTGTGGCTGATGTCGCGCGACAGGATCTTGACCGCCACCGGGAAACCGATGCGCGTCGCGGCCGCCGCGGCCTCGGCGGCGCCGAGCACCACTTCGGTCTGCACCACCGGGATGCCGTAGGCCGCCAGCACGCGCTTGGCCTCGGGCTCGGTCAGGATGCGGCGCTTCTCGGCGAGCGCGCCCTGCACGATCGAGCGCACCAGGTGCGTGTCGGCGCGCGACTCAGGGACTGACGGCGGCGTCCTCTGCAGGGCGCGCTGGCCGCGCCGGTATTCGACGATGTGCATGAAGCCGCGCACCGCCCGGAGCGGCGTGTCGTAGGCCGGGATGCCGGCCTCGTGCAGCACGTTGCGGCCGGCCTGCGCCTCCGGCCCGCCGATCCAGCAGCCGATCACCGGCACGACCTTGGCGCCGGCGGCCCCCGCCACGGCGCGCGCCGCCTCGACCGACGAGGTGAGCGCCGTCGGCACGTTCATCGCCAGGACGGCACCGACGCCGCGATCGTCGGCCAGCCCGTCGACGGCGGCGGCATAGCGCGGCCCGTCGGCGTCGCCCACGATGTCCACCGGATTGGCGCGCGACCAGGAGCGCGGCATCTTCTTGTCGAGGTTGCCGATTGTGCGCGGCGCCAGCGACGCCATCTCGCCGCCCTCGTCCATCAGCAGGTCGGTGGCGATGATGCCCGCACCGCCGCCGTTGGTCAGGATGGCGAGGCGCTCGTTGCGCGGCGCGATGCCGTAGCCCAGCGTCTCGGCGGCGTCGAACAGCTCGCCCAGCCCGGTCACGCGCACCAGGCCGGCGCGCGCGAAGGCGGCGTCGTAGACCGCGGCCGAACCCGCCATCGAACCGGTATGCGAAGCCGTCGCCGCCGCAGCAGCAGCATGCCGGCCGCCCTTCAGCACGATCACCGGCTTGATGCGTGCCACGCCGCGCGCCGCCGACATGAACTTGCGCGCCTGGCTGATACCCTCGACGTACATCAGCACCGCGCGCGTCTCGTAGTCGCGCGCCAGCATGTCGAGCACGTCGCCGAAATCGACATCGGCCATGTCGCCCATGGAGATGAGGTGCGAGAAGCCGATGCCCTGGGCCACGCCCCAGTCGGCGAGGCCGGCCAGGACGGCGCCCGACTGCGCCACCGCCGCGATGCGGCCGGCCTTCAGCCGCGCCGGTCCGAAGCTCGCGTTCAATCCCAGCTTGGGCGCCGCATAGCCGATGCAGTTCGGTCCGATGATGCGCAGCAGGTGGGGCCTCGCCGCCCGCAACAGCCGCTGGCGCCAGCGCGCGTTCACCACCGCCGCATCGGGGCCGTTGCCGGGTCCGGCGCTGATCACCACGGCGGCACGCGTGCCCTTGCTGCCCAGCGCCGTAATCAGGCCGGGGATCGTCTCGGGCGGCGTCATGATCACCGCGAGGTCGGGCGCTTCCGGCAAGTCGGCGACGCGCCGGAACACGGTACGGTCGCCGATCGTGCCGCCTTTCACGTTCACCAGATGCACGTCGCCCTGGAAACCGCCGGCCAGCAGGTTGCGCGTCACTGCCTCGCCCACCGAGCCGGGGCGCGCGCTGGCGCCGATCGCCACGACCGAGCGCGGCGTCATCAACCCATCGAGGTTGCGGGTGGACACTGCCTCATTCCCTCGCCGACAATGGTCGGCGAGCCATGACAGCGAATTCAACTCCAGACAAGGCCGACGCCGTCGCAGTCGAGCTCCGCATCGATCGCCTGTCGCGCTTGTACAACTCCCTTGACCCGGCGCCCTTCCACGAGAAGGAGCTCGAGATGGCGGCCGACGACTATATCGTCGGCTCGGCCGAGGATGCCGGCGGCCGGCCGATCCGGCTCGTCATCATGCTGCCTCAAGGCGAGCTCGACCGGCCGGAAGCCGGGCACGTGGCGACATCGATCCGTCATCACTTCGAGCTGCGCCGCGACAGCGAGCGGCGTGTACTGCGCAATCTGTGGTGGCGCGGGCGGACCAGCCTGGTCGTCGGCCTCGCCTTCCTCGCCGCCTGCCTGCTGGGGCGCAATCTGCTGGCCGGCTCGCCCTCGCCCTTCGCCCACATCATCTCGGAGGGCCTGCTGATCGTCGGCTGGGTCGCCATGTGGGGCCCGCTCGACATCTTCCTCTACGGCTGGTGGCCGATCCGTTCGCGCTGGAGGCTGCTCGACAGGCTGTCGCGCGTGGACGTCGAGCTGCGCGCCGTCACATGAGCTGCGGGCCGTTCATCAGCACGAGACCGACCACGATCACCGCCGCCGCCGCGACGCGGCGCGTCCCGAAGGGCTCGCCCAGCAGCAGCGTGCCGATCAGCGCCCCGAACAGCACCGACGTCTCGCGCAGGGCGGCGATGTGCGCCATCGGCCCCAGCACCAGCGCATAGATCGCGATGCCGTAGCCCACGTTGGCGATGACTCCGCCCAGCGCGCCGCGATACCAGGTCCGCTTGACGTGCGCCCAGGCACTCGCCGGTCGCAACCACAGCGCCAGCACCAAGAGCCACGGCCCTTCGAGCACGGCCAGCCAGCCGATATAGGCGATGCGATGCTCGAAGGTCGGGCCTGCCGCCCGCACGCCGAGTCCGTCGGAGATGATGTAGCCCGCGATCGTCACGCCGGTCAGCACGGCGAACAGCGTGGCCAGCCCGTGCCGGCCGCCCGGCCGCGGCACCACCGCCCGGAGCGGCATGGCGAGCGCGATCAGCCCGCAGCTCAGCAGCACCACGCCCGCGATGTCCTGCGGCCGCAGCTCCTCGCCGATCAGGCGGCCCGACACGAGCGCCACCAGGAGCGGGCCCAGCCCGCGCGCGATAGGGTAGGTGTGACTGAGATCGCCGTAGGAATATGCCTTGAGCAGGAAGATATAGTAGAGGACGTGGATGCCGACCGAGAGCGCCAGGAACTTCCACGCGCCCGGCTCGATCATCGGCACGAAGGGCACGATGCAGAGGCCCATCACCGTGCCGGTCGTCATGATCACGCCGAACGTCGCCAGTCGGTCCGAGCTGTCGGCCTTCAGGATGGCGTTCCAGGTGGCATGCATGAGCGCTGCGGCCAGCAGCAGCGCGACGATGAGGGGCTCGACGACCAATTCAGGCTTTCTGTCTTGTTTCCGTAACACTACCCCAAATGCCGCCGCCCCGCTAAACTGCTTTCATGCTTCTGCTCATCGATAACTACGACAGCTTCACCTACAACCTCGTCCACTTCCTGGGCGATCTCGGCGCGCGCTGCGTCGTGCATCGCAACGACCAGATCACGGTCGACGAGGCGCTGGCGCTGAAGCCGGCCGGCATCGTCCTCTCGCCCGGCCCCTGCACGCCCAACGAGGCCGGCATCTGCATGGATCTTATCAAGGCGGCGGCGAAGGAGCAGCTCCCGCTGTTCGGCGTCTGCCTCGGCCACCAGGCGATCGGCCAGGTGTTCGGCGGCCACGTCGTGCGCGCGCCGACGCCGATGCACGGCAAGCTGTCGGGCGTCGTGCACAAGGGCCAGAGCGTGTTCGAGGACGTGCCTTCGCCCTTCCAGGCGACGCGCTATCACTCGCTGATCGTCGACCGCAAGGATTTCCCCAAGGACCTCGAGGTCACGGCCGAGACCGGCGACATCATCATGGGGCTCCGCCACAGGTCGCTGCCGATCCACGGCGTGCAGTTCCATCCCGAGAGCATCGCCTCGGAGCACGGCCACAAGATCCTCGAGAACTTCCTCAAGATCGCCGGCGACCATCCCAGCCAGCAGAACAAGCGGGCTGCTTGATCTTCTTCCGGACCGCGCGCGTCTCGCGCGCCTCATGAGCGCGCGGGACGCGCGCGGTCCAAAAGACCATGAGAGTGCAATGTTGAATCGCCGCCTCGTTCTCATCACAGCTGCTACAGCCGGCATCGCTCCCGCTGCCTTCGCGCAAACCTGGCCCGCCAAGCCGATCCGCATCATCGTGCCCTACCCCGCCGGACAGGCGACCGACATCCTGGCGCGGGTCATGGCCGAGCAGCTCACCAAGGCGCTCGGCCAGCAGGTGATCGCGGAGAACCGGCCGGGCGCGGGCGGGCAGATCGGCGCCGACGTCGCGGCCAAGTCGGCCCCGGACGGCTACACGCTCCTGATGGTGACGATCTCCACGCACGGCATCGGCCCGGCGCTCTACCCGAAGCTGCCCTACGATCCGCAGAAGGATTTCGCGCCGATCGCCAACATCGGGCTGACGCCGCAGGTGCTGATGACCAGCCTGAAGAGCGGCATCAACTCGGTGGCCGATCTCGTCGCCAAGGCCAAGGCCGGCGCCGATCTCAACTACGGCTCCTCCGGCAACGGCTCGGCGAGCCACCTCGCGGTCGAGATGCTGAAGAGCGCGGCCGGCATCAAGCTGACGCACGTCCCGTTCAAGGGCAACGCCGACGCCCAGATGGCGCTGCAAAGCGGCGACATCCAGCTATTGTCCGATGCGATTCCCGGTGCCGTGGGGCCGGTGCGCGCCGGCAAGGTGAAGGCGATCGGCATCGCCGACGAACGCCGCTCGCCCTTCCTGCCCGACCTGCCGACGGTGGCGGAGCAAGGCATCTACGGCGTCGTCGCCGTCGGCTGGATCGGTCTTTCCGCTCCGGCGAAAACGCCCGAGCCGATCCTCGACAGGCTGAGCGCCGAGGTGATGCGCATCCTCAAGGACCCCGCGGTGCTGGAGAAATTGAAGAGCCTGTCCTTCGTGCCGGCCAAGGAATCCCGTCAGGAGTTCGAGGCCTACATCGCCATCGAGAACACCAAGTGGCGCAAGATCATCCAGGACGCCGGCGTGAAGATCGAGTGACTCATGCTCTTCCGGATTCTTCCGGACCGCGCGCGTCCCGCGCGCTCATAGGCGTAAGCGACAAGAACTCCAGGGCCAATCGGCGGCGGTAGCGGCAAGTCCTGCTTTCACCGGGTTGTTCTCGACATATTCAACGGTCCGACCGAGATGTCCTTCGTCGCGAATGAACCGGTCGAAATAGTCCTTGTGCCAGAACGGCCCGATGCGACCGAGCGTCCGGTTCGCTTCCTTGGCCGAGAACGACTTCCAAGAATGCACGATACCGCCGAGGCCATGCCCCTCAATCGGCTCGACGACCACGTGCACATGATTGGGCATGATGCACCACGCAAGCAGGCGATATCGTTGCCCGTCAAAATGCAGAATGGCGTCCTGCACGATGGAGGCAATGGCCGGCTCCTTCAGCCAGCAAGCGCCATAACCAACATCGAGACTGCTGTCCGTCTCCGCCAGATTGTCGGATTGCCTGGCGAGGACTTCGGCGACTGCCCGAGGAAGGCTATCGGCCAACCGGAAAGTCACGAACTGGATGGTTTCGGGCGAGTCGAAGTGCGGCAGATACCCGCGCGAATGCCAGCCTTTGGGACTCATGCTCTTTTGGACCGCGCGCGTCCCGCGCGCTCCGGCGCATTCGCATGCGCCTTTAGGCGCGCGGGACGCGCGCGGTCCGGAAGACATGAGTTATTTCAATGGTTTACGGCGCCACTCCGAACCCGGCCCGGGTGATCGCCTTGGTGATGGCGGCGACGTCGGCGCCGGCGGGGAGGCGCATCTCGCCGCTCTTGAGATCGACGGAGATCGGCGCGGTGCCGGCGCCGGTGGCGGCACGGGTGACGGCCTTGACGCAGCCGTCGCAATCCATGCCGGTGACCTTGAGGATGAGTTCTTGAGCCATGTGATATAGCTACGCCCCCGCCGGCCGGGCCGGCAAGAGGGGTTTTCAAGGCGTTACGGGGTTCCGGTGAGCGGCGACATCGAAGATTTTCGCGGCCTTCTGGCCAAGGTGGGCAACGGCGGGACGCTGGGCGTCGACGAGGCCGAGCGCGCCTTCGACATCATGACCTCGGGCAACGCCACCCCGGCCCAGATGGGCGGCTTCCTCATGGCCCTGAAGGTGCGCGGCGAGACCGCCGAGGAGCTGGCCGGCGGCGCCCGGGCGCTGCGCGCCAAGGTCCTGCGCGTCCATGCGCCCGAGGGCGCCATCGACATCGTCGGCACCGGCGGCGACCACCACGGCACCTACAACGTCTCGTCGTGCTCGGCCTTCGTCGTGGCGGGCGCCGGCATCCCGGTCGCCAAGCACGGCAATCGCGCCTTCACCTCCAAGTCCGGCGCGGCGGACGTGCTGTCGGCGCTGGGCATCGGCCTTGAAGTGCCGATCGAGGCGCTGGAGAAGGCGCTGGTCGAGGCCAACGTGTGCTTCCTGATGGCGCCGCGCCACCACAGCGCCATGCGCAACGTGGCAGGCCCGCGCGTCGAGCTCGCGCCCAACCGCACCATCTTCAACCTGCTGGGCCCGATGTCGAACCCGGCGCTGGTCAGGCGCCAGCTCGTCGGCGTGTTCGACCGCCGCTGGCTCAGGCCCGTCGCCGAGGCGCTGGGCCAGCTCGGCCTCGAGCGCGCCCTGGTCGTGCACGGGCAGGACGGCATGGATGAGCTCACCACGACCACGACGAGCTGGGCGGCCTCGCTCGAGGGCGGCAAGGTCAGCGAGATCGAGATTGCGCCGGAGGAGATCGGCGTGAAGCGGGCGACGCTCGCCGAGCTGAAGGGCGGCGACGCCGCGCACAATGCCGAGGCGATCAACAAGGTGCTGGCCGGCGCCAGGAACGCCTTCCGCGACATCGTGCTGCTGAACAGTGCCGCGGCGATCATGGTGGCCGGCAAGGCGAAGGACCTGAAGGAAGGCGCGGCGCTCGCCGCCCGGTCGATCGACAGCGGCAAGGCGCGCGCGGCGCTGGAGACCCTGAAGAGGATCTGCGCATGAGCGACACCCTGAAGAAGATCGTCGCCGACAAGCGCCGGCACGTCGCGGCCCGCAAGGCCCAGCGCCCGCTCGCCGAGGTCGAGAGCCTGGCGCTTGCCGCCGACAAGCCGCGCAGCTTCGCGGCGGCGCTCAAGCGCACCATCGCGTCGGGCCGCTACGGCCTGATCGCCGAGATCAAGAAGGCCTCGCCCAGCAAGGGCCTGATCAGGCCCGATTTCGACCCGCCCTCGCTCGCCCGCGCCTACGAGCGCGGCGGCGCCACCTGCCTCTCGGTGCTGACCGACGAGCCCTACTTCCAGGGCAAGGACGAGTTCCTCGTCCAGGCCCGCGGCGCCTGCGCCCTGCCCGTGCTGCGCAAGGATTTCATGATCGACCTCTACCAGGTGGCCGAGGCCCGCGCGTTGGGCGCCGACTGCATCCTGCTGATCATGGCCTGCCTCGACGATACGCTGGCCGCCGACCTCGCCAGGCTCGCGCATCGCTGGGGCATGGACGTGCTGGTCGAGGTCCACGATGCCGCCGAGCTCGAGCGCGCGCTGCACATCGACTCCGACCTGATCGGCGTCAACAACCGCAACCTCAAGACGCTGGCCGTCGACCTCGCCACGACCGAGCAGCTCGCGCCCAGGGTGCCGCGTGATCGCGTGCTGGTGGCCGAGAGCGGCCTCGGCACGCCGGCCGACCTCGCGCGCATGGCCAGGGTCGGCGCGTCGGCGTTCCTGATCGGCGAGAGCTTCATGCGCAAGCCCGACGTCGAGGCCGCGGTGCGCGAGATCCTGGTCAAGAAGGCGGCATGAAGAAGAAGGCCGCCCTCACCCATTTCGACGCCACCGGCAACGCCCGCATGGTCGATGTCGGGGACAAGGGCGTGACGGAACGCATCGCCGTGGCGCGCGCCCGCGTCACCATGCAGGCCGCGACCCTGAAGCTCATCCGGGACAAGAAGGCGAAGAAGGGCGACGTGCTCGCCGTCGCGCAGCTTGCCGGCATCATGGCGGCCAAGAAGACGCCCGACCTGATCCCGCTCTGCCATCCGCTGGCGCTCTCGTCGGTCGACGTGAAGCTGACGCTCGACGCGAAGCGCCACGCCGTCGACATCGAGGCGACCTGCAAACTGAAAGGCCGGACCGGCGTCGAGATGGAGGCACTGACCGCCGCCTCGGTCACGGCGCTGACCGTTTACGACATGTGCAAGGCCGTCGATCGCGGCATGACGATCTCCGAGGTCAAGCTCGTGCACAAATCCGGCGGCAAGTCGGGGACGTGGAATGCCAAGTAACACCCAAACCCTCACGCTCATTGCTCCTCTCCGCCGCGCAGCGGGGGAGAGGAAGGGGCCCATCGCGCAGCGATGGGAAGGTGAGGTGGTGTCCGATACAGACGTGATGTGCGAGTCGAGAGGCCAAGAGCCCACCTCACCTACCCCGCGCTCCGCGCGGGTCCCCTTCCTCTCCCCCCGCTGCGCGGGCGGAGAGGACGTTCGAGGCGTCGGTCGATGAAACCCATGCTCTCCGTCCGGGACGCCCATGCGCGCGTGATCGCGGCGTTCGAGGCGCTGCCGGCCGAGACCGTGTCGGTGAGCGATGCCGCAGGCCGCGTGCTGGCGACCGCACCGGCTGCCCGGCTGACGCAGCCGCCGGCCGATCTCTCCGCGATGGACGGCTATGCAGTGCGCACAGCCGACGTGCCGATGGCGCCGGCGACGCTCACCCTGGTCGGCCAGGCGCCGGCCGGCGGCTCCTACGACCGGGCACTGCAACCGGGCGAGACGGTGCGCATCTTCACCGGCGGGCCGCTGCCCAAGGGCGCCGACTCGATCGTCATCCAGGAAGACACCCAAGTCGCCAAGGGGGCGGACGGCGCGAAGATCACCATCCTCGAAGCGCCGCGCCCGGGCCGGCACATCCGCAAGGCCGGCCTCGACTTCGCCGCCGGCGACACACCGCTCGCCGCCGGCCGCACGCTCACGGCGCGCGACGTGGCATTGGCCGCTGCGATGAACCTGCCGTGGCTCTCGGTGCATCGAAAGCCGCGCGTCGCGATCCTCTCGACCGGCGACGAGCTCGTGATGCCGGGCGAGCCGGTCGGCCGCAACCAGATCGTCTCCTCCTCCGGTATCGCGGTGGCCGCCCTGGTGCGCGGCTGGGGCGGCGAGCCCATCCTGTTCGACATCGCACGCGACGACGCGAAGCTGATCCAAAGCCGGATTGCCGCCGGCGCGCAGCACGATCTCCTGATCACGCTCGGCGGCGCCTCGGTCGGCGACCACGACCTCGTCCAGGCCGCGCTCAAGGCGCAGGGCTTCGCGATGGACTTCTGGCGGATCGCCATGCGCCCGGGAAAGCCGCTGATGTTCGCCGCCAAGGATCGTGCCCGCGTCCTCGGCCTGCCGGGCAATCCGGTCTCGACCATGGTCTGCGCGCTTCTGTTCCTGAAGCCCGCCATGGACCGCATGCTGGGCCAGCCCGGCGACCTGATCGGCACGGTACCGGCCAAGCTTGCCGTTGATCTCAAACCCAACGACCAGCGCGAGGACTATGTTCGTTCCCGTCTGGTACGCACAGGCGACGGCAGCCTCACCGTCGAACCGCATGCCGTGCAGGACAGCTCGATGCTTTCGGTACTGGCGGCGAGCGACGCGCTGCTGGTCCGGCCGGCGCACGACCCCGCGCGAAAAGCGGGAGACACCGTGCAGATTGTCGACTTGGCTGGCCTTCGCGGCGGCTACTGATCCAAGAAACTTGCTGCACTCAAGCCGATAATTCGTTTCACGATGGGAACTGTTCAGTTGATGGCTGCGGCCGGCTGCTGTTGAGGGAATGATGCAAGTACCGGCCTAGAGTTCTTTGCCAAGCTCGTGCAGGGCCATCTTCAGCACCTCGTCGCGCCAAGGCTTAAAGCGAGTAGCAACCAAATCCACCTTCTCATTGTAGAAGAAGATAAACGGCTCGCTTGCAATTGGCCTTACTTCGCTCCCAGCGGGAAGCTTGTTCTCATAATCAGTGGTTTCCCAAAATGGCGCGCAAACTAAGCTGCCGCTAAACGGCCGCCCAATGCCATGAAACGTAAAGACCAGCCGCGCACGTCGCTCTGCACGAAGACTCAAGTTAAGAGCAACCCAAGAAGCATAGTCCCGCTGTGCGGGCTGATAGTCGTATCTGCTTTCAGCGTTCTTCATTATCTGTGCTTTGAAGTAATACGAGTCGGCCTCATTTGACACGGCGACTCGAGCTACGGCTCGACGATCCTTCCGCTTTATGAGCGAGGTCAATTTGGGAGACAGTTCGGCCAAATTATTTGCGAGATCAGATTCGATTGCGCGAGCTATATCAAATACGTCACTCAACGCCTCGGCGTTAGGCTTCGCATCACTCGACACTGTCCTAATCAGAGCATCAAGCGCGCCTTGAACATCCACTCGCTCTGCGATCACATTCTCTGAGATTGCTAGTGCCTTCCTGAACTGGCTACGCTGGAATTGGGCAACAACTTCGATCAGAGCACGCAAATCACCGCTATCAGCTGCTTCAAGAGCATCGATGTACTCAGTCTTCTTGTCCCGAGAAATCGTCAGAGGGAAAAGATCGGCTTGCACCAACACAAGCGAAGCCAATGCGCGCGCGACGCGACCATTTCCGTCTTGGAATGGGTGAATTTGAGTGAATCGGTGATGCAACCAAGCAGCCGCCACATCTGGCGACACTCGTTGCTCTCGATGCTTCAAATGCATCATCACCAACTTCTCCATTTCCGAGGCAACTTGCGCAGGAGGGCAATAGAGGTATTTGACTCCGTCTCGGATTGGATAGTTTTCAGACCGCTTCCAATCCCCGCGTATGAGAGGGACTTCGATATGTCGACCTAAAGAGTCGATTGCATCTACATGGGTTTGACTTCGAAGCAGAGCCCCATGCATTTCCTTGATATAGGCAACAGACAAACTGCGTCGGTTTGCGACGAAATCGAAAATGCCGTCCAGCGCGTCCTTTTGATCTCGGAGCAACTGGAGGACAAACTCTCGCGGCTGTTTTGAAGCTCCATGCTCCATCAGTTCGGCTCGGAAGCCATGCTCTATGAGGGTCTGCGTGAGCCCGCGATCTATTTCGTAGAGGTTCTCAATGATGCCAGTCTCAATCGCCCACTCGCGCCCCAATCGCTGTGTGAATTCGGACAATTGCTGCGTCCCCTTGAGCGTCTCCTTTTGTTCGCGCCAGATCGTTTGAATGCTAGGCGTTTCCGAGGAGGCAAGGCTCAATGTCGCTTCGTCAATATCGGTAATACCGGTACTAGCGATCCAAATGCTCGTGGTTTCCGTGACGGACATGGTGTTTACCCTTGAGGCTGCGCTGGACTATCGCAGCACCATCCGGGAACCTCCAGTTGACCCTCATCAAGGGTTGAAGTGCTGACCACGACGTTGGGCAATCTAGGGCTAAGGCTGCCTCGTGGTTGGCCTAACGGTGGGGTCCTATACCGTGCGGGACAGCTCGATGCTCTCGGTGCTGGTGGTGGGCGACGCGCTGTGGTCCGCCCCGCCCATGACCCCGCGTGGAAAGCGGGAGACACCGCGCAGATTGCCGACCTAGCGGGCCTTCGCGGCGGCTACTGATCCCCGTCTTCCCCGGGATAACTTGACCGGGACGCAGAACTAAACTAGAACATGTGTCGGGTTTCAGGATTTGTTCCGAAATCTGGTAGGCGTTCTGGGGAGAAGACGGTGCTAACCCGCAAACAAAACGAACTGCTGCTGTTCATCAACAAGCGCCTGAACGACGACGGCGTGTCGCCCTCCTTCGACGAGATGAAGGAAGCGCTGAGGCTGAAATCGAAGTCCGGCATCCACCGCCTCATCACCGGCCTCGAGGAACGCGGCTTCCTGCGGCGCCTGCCGCATCGTGCGCGCGCCCTGCAGGTTCTGAAGCTGCCCGATGCCGCCGCCCTGCCGGCGCCCAACGTCACGCCCCTGCTCGCCGACGCCCGGCGCGGCTTCGCCGAGGGCCGGGACGGCTTCGTGCCGCAGATCGTGCGCGGCGACCGCGTGCCGCTCGCGGGCGCCATCCAGGCCGCCAACGAGGCGCAGGCGCTCAGCCTGCCGCTCTACGGGCGGATTGCCGCCGGCACGCCGATCGAGGCGCTGCGCGACAATTCGACGACCGTCGACGTTCCCGTCTCCCTGCTCGGCTCGGGCGCCCACTACTGCCTCGAGGTCCAGGGCGATTCGATGGTCGAGGCCGGCATCCAGAACGGCGACATCGCCATCATCAAGAGTTCCGACACCGCCGAGACCGGCGAGATCGTCGTCGCCCTGATCGACGACAGCGAGGCGACGCTGAAGCGCCTGCGCAAGAAGGGCGCCTCGATCGCGCTCGAGCCGGCCAACGCCGCCTACGAGACGCGGATCTTCGGACCCGACCGGGTCAAGATCCAGGGCCGGCTCGCGGGCCTCTATCGCCGCTATAATTGATCCACAGGAACGACTTGCAGGTTCAGCAGGAATCTGCCTATAATTCCTATAGGCTGGCACTCGTTGCGCCGGCCTTTCTTTTTGGACTCTCGGCCCTCGTTCAACGAGGCGGGCCGAGACATGGGCACGACCCGTCCGCGGCACGCCCGCGGGTACGACACTGAGCAGTGTGTGGGTGAAGCCGCCGCG